>Ga0184631_10000068_pt1 | contig 17729 bp, 17 predicted proteins | sample PLM4_90_b1_FD_133160 | JGI IMG/M metagenome (GOLD analysis project Ga0184631, IMG submission 133160) | Groundwater sediment microbial communities from an aquifer in East River, Colorado, USA - PLM4_90_b1 | ecosystem: Environmental > Terrestrial > Soil > Riparian zone | place: USA: East River... | reverse complement strand
TTAACGATATACTTCAATGAAAAGAAAATCAACAACATTCTTAAATTCTTGGACTGACCTCTCCTCCCAATAAAATCAGCGTTGTCGAAAGCCGGGGAACTGGGGTGGGCAAGGTGGTCTTTTTGCTTGACAGACAATTCTTTTTTTCGTACATTCAACCCAACCAAAAGCGAGTTCTTATCAATAAAAAAATTCTCACATTGAGAAGTGTAAAAATCTCATCACTCACAGGAGGCAACAAAAAATGGAATTCTCTTTAAAGAATAAGGTTCTCCTAATCACCGGAGCCAGCCGGGGGATTGGTCAAGCAGCAGCTATAGGATTGGCCCAGGCCGGTGCCGACGTTGCCATTACCAGCCGGAAACTGCCCGACTTGGAAAAGGTAGCGGAAGAGATAAAGAAAACAGGAAGGAAATGCCTGCCTGTACCGGCCCATGTAGGTAAGATGGAGGAAATCAATAATCTTGTTAAGAGAGTCTTGGAGGAGTTCGGGAAGATCGACATCTTGGTGAACAATGCGGCCACGAATCCCACGATGGCTTCGGCTATAGATATTGACGAGCGCACCTGGGATTCAATTATGAACCTGAATCTTAAGGGGCTATTCTTCTTGAGTCAGGCGGTGGCCAGGGTAATGAGGGAAAAAGGTGGAGGCAAAATTATCAATGTTTCCTCCGTCGCTGGAATTACTCCCGACATATTGCCCATTTACTCCATAAGCAAAGCCGGCGTAATTATGGCCACAAAGGTGATGGCTCAGCAATGGGCTCAATACAATATCCGGGTAAACGCCATCGCTCCAGGCTTGACCAAAACTCGCTTCAGCGAAGCCCTTTGGAAAAACCCGGACATTCTTAAAATGGCAATGAGCAGAACTCCGTTGGCGCGGCCAGCCGAACCCGAGGAGATGGTGGGGGCCATTATTTACCTGGCCTCGGATGCGTCGAGTTATGTAACAGGTCAGGTTATTGCCATAGATGGCGGGATTACTATCTAGTGTCCGTGAGCGAGTCATTAAAAGAGAACTGGAGAGATTTCCCTAAAAAAGAGAGAATTTTATCCGCCTACGGAGAAGACTACGGCCTTTGGCCGTGGATGAATGCGTAAATATTTGTGGAATCCATCATGAGCCGAGGTTTCGATGCTCCGGCGGATTTCGCTGATGGCGGATAACCCGCCGAAGCCTTGGCGCTTGCGCGCCGAAGCGCTTCAGCGCCCAGGGGCGTAGGCAGGTATTTCATGGAGGTACCACGGGCTTTCCCGTGGGGCTCCCTCACCGAAATATCTCACTCCAAAACAGGAAGACATCCAAGCTTGTAATCATGAATTAGTTGGACTGCCTCTTCAATAAGTGTGTCAGGGGTAACCATCACTAACTCTTCTTTTGGCCCACTCCTTACAAAATAATTTTTTTTGCAATCAACGCTTTCTGGTTCAAATTAGTCTCTTCAAGGTTTTGAATCGTTTTAGCATCCCGAAGCATGCGCTCAATTGAATACTCTTTCATCAAACCAACTCCTCCATGAATCTGAATAGAGTCGATTGTAACTTTAACAGCAACATCTGTAGCAAATAGCCTAGCAACAGAAGAAATCTTTTCCAGTTCAGAAGACCCAATATCATAACTGTAGGCGGCTCGATAAACAAGGCTTCTTGCCGCTTCAACCAGGGTATACAGCTCAGCTAACATGAACTGAATCCCTTGAAATTGGCATATCTTTCTACCAAATTGTTCTCTTTCCTTGGCATGTTTAACAGCATGATCCAAAGCTCCCTGGGCAATACCCAAGGCTTGAGCGGATGTCTTGGTTCGATGCACATGACGATATGTCGTCAATGGGTCTGTTCCAGCATTTCCCCATTGGATCACATGATCTTTTGGAACTTTAACTTTATCAAAAGCTATCTCATGGATGGAAGAAATCCTCATGCCCATCATCTTTTTCAACCCTAAAATATTCACTCCTTCCCAATCACTCTCCACAATTAAGGCGATGGGCTTTGTAGGATTGAGGGTCTCACATAATAGAATAATGATGCTGGCTAAAGAACCATGAATGACCCATGCCTTTCCCCTATTGATGACGTAACCATCTGGATAGGCCTCAGCTTTTGTAATGATGGGTTCTTGTTTTTTTTCATGAAATGAATCAATGAGAGCTACAGTGGATATCGCCTTCCCCTGGGTGACAGGGATTAAAAAGTTCTTCTTTTGGCTTTCGTCACCGTGCTTAATAATAATATTGGATGCAATGTCTGCCAGGCTCAGAGAGATACCAATCCCCGAATCTTTTCTGGTAAACTCCTCAATGATCAGAATATTTTCGAACAGACCAAACGATTGTCCACCATACTCTTCAGGATAATCGATTCCAATGAAGCCAAGCTGACAGGCCTTTTCAAAAATTGATCTTGGAAATTTACATCCCTTCTCAAGCTCTAACGCCAGATCCGTATCGAACTCTTTTTCTGCAAATTCCCTCGCCGCCTTCTGGATATCTTTTTGCGTATCGGTCAGTTCGAATTGCACGGCTTCTTTCTCCTCCCTATTTAACCCAACAAGCTCCGTGAAATAATCAATCTCTGGATCTGGTTCGTTCCTTCCAGGATCTGCAAAAGTTTAGCATCCCGCATAAACATTTCAACAGGGTGTTCCTCCGATACCCCATCAGCCCCTAAGATATCGATGGCCTGGTCCGTTACCCTCATGGCCGTATCTGTTGCAAAACATTTCGCCATCGCTGAATGTTTTGAACTCACTCTTTTTTCATCAATCAAAGTGGCTGATTCATAGACCAATAATCTTGCCGCTTCAATGGTAATAGCCATATCAGCTAACAAAAATTGAACCCCCTGTGACTTGAGAAGTGGCTCTTTCATGAAAAATCCCTTCTTTACATAGTCGATCGTGCAATCCAAAGCGCCCTGGGCGATTCCGACAGAGATTGCTGCATCTTTGGGTCGGGTTCTATCTAAAGTTTGCATGGCAATATTAAATCCGTCGCCTTCTTTTCCCAAAAGATTCTGTTTGGGGACCAGACAATCCTGTAGCACAAGTTCAGCCGCAGGCGTTCCCCTCATTCCCATCTGGTCCTCTATCTTCCCTACAGAAAACCCTGGAAATTCTTTCTCAACGATAAACGCACTCAGCCCCTTAACCCCTTTATCTCCCTTCGTTTTTGCAAAAACGGTAATAACATTGGCCACGTGTCCCTGTGTACAATAATTTTTTGTACCATTAAGGATATAATTATCCCCATCTCTTTTGGCCTCCGTAATCACTCCTGCCGCATCTGAGCCCGCTGCTGGTTCAGTTAATGAAAAAGCCGCCATCTCTGATCTGAGCCGTGGGAAATACTTCTCTCTCTGGAAAGAATTGCAAAATAGTTTGAGGGGAGTAAAACCTAACCAATGTCCTGCCAGCATATGGGCAAAACTCGGAGAAAAACGAGCAATTTCTTCCAATACGAGGCAACAAGTAAGACTACCTTCATCTCCCCCTTTAAACTTTCCAGGGATGGGTAGGTCCAGGATGTGATTCTCCCTGAAAACCTCCAAAATATCCCAAGGAAACTCTGAAGTTTCATCCACCTCCCGAACTCTCAACGCAAATTTCTCAGAAATGCCTCTTACTTTTTCAATTAAACCTTTCTGTTTCTCAGTAATCTCGATCAATTTTTTACCCCTCAACTTTTATGATACAAGCATCTGCTTGGGCCAAACCGCCACAGATAGCACCTATGGCATACCCACCACCCCTTCTTCTCAGTTCGTAGGCCAGGGTCATCATAATCCGAGCACCACTCGCAGTGTTAGGGTGACCGATTGCTATAGCACTTCCATTAATATTTGTCTTCTTCTGAACTCCCTTCGCCTTAACCTTATCTCGATCACAGAGGACCTCAATACTTACGAGTGGAACTGCAGCAAAGGCCTCGTTGATTTCGATTATGTGGATTTGATCTAACTTCATACCTGCTAAATTCAATACCTTTCCGATGGCAAAACCAGGGCCTTCGGGCATCCGGTTTGGCTGAATGGCAATAGATGTCATAGCCACGATAGTCCCTATCGGTTCCAGATGCAGCTTCTCTGCTTTTTCCCTGGTCATTATAAGAATAGCTGTTGCTCCATCATTAAGTCCCGGCGCGTTTCCAGCAGTCACTGCCTTACATCCATAAATCGGCTTCAGTTTGGATAACTTTTCAAGGGTGGTATCTCCCCGATATTGCTCATCGATATCAAGGACAAATGGCTCCTTTCCCTTCTGAGCGATTTCAAGAGGAATCATTTCATCCTTAAACTTGCCTTCCTTCCAGGCCTTTCCATAATTTTGATGGCTCCGGAAGGCCCATTCATCCTGTTCCTCCCTTGAAATTCCATATTCTGCTGCTACATTATCGGTATCGACAGAAACCGGATTGTAGTCTTTATAACCCAGTTGAAAAAGAGGGTCTTCCATTTTGATGTCACCCAAGCGAAACCCATTAAATCGTAAACCGCGAACAATAAGGGGTTCCTGGCTAAAGGAAGTTGCACCGCCTCCTATGGCAACTTCGATTTCCCCTAATTTCATGGCCATCATACCCAATTTAATTGCTGACATGGCAGAGACACAGGCCTTATCTAAACTGATCGAAGGTGTTTCAGCAGGAAGACCTGCCCTCAACAGGGTCTGTCTTGCTGCCACAGGGGTATAGACATCTTTACATACACAGGTATCTCCAACACCCCAAAAAACTTCGTTAACTATGTTTGGTTCTAAATTTACCCTTTTTAAAACTTCTCGCATTGGTATCGCCCCGAGATCAAAATAATCAAAATCCTTCAATGATCCGCCATATCGGCCAAAAGGGGTCCTTGCGGCGCTAACCATTACAATCTCATTCTTTTCCATTCCCCCTCCCCAGATTTCACCAAGCCTTCAATCCTCCATCTACGCATAAAATATGTCCGGTCACATAATCGGACGCTCTTGATGCGAGAAATATAACTGCTCCTTTAAGATCGCCTTCTCCCCCAAACCTCTTGATGAGAAGACGATCTAAGATCTTATTACCCTTATTCTCCAGAACCGACTTCGACATATCTGTGGCAAACCATCCCGGAGCAATGGCATTCACCCATATCCCATATTTTGCCCACTTAACGGCAAGATCTTTCGTAAAGGTTATGATGGCTCCTTTGCTGGTGTTATATGCGATGGCATCCATATATTCAGGATCCGATCCAAACAACCCCGCGTAAGAAGCGATATTGATAATTTTCCCGCTTCTCCGCCTGATCATCTCCCTTCCTACCCTCTGGGTAAATTGAAAGGTTCCTGTAATATTCAATTCAATCACTTTCCTCCAATTTTCAATTTCAAGATCCTCCGCGGCTCCCCCCCATGTTCTCCCGGCATTGTTCACCAGGATATCAATCTTTCCGAACTCCTTTATTGATTCCTTTACCACCTGATCAATCTCTTCCCCTTGAATAATGTCGCAACGAAAGGCTAAAGCTCTCACTCCCAAGGCCTCAATCTTATGAGCCGTTTCTTGGCACCTCTCTAACTTTCTAGAGCAGATCACGATATTGGACCCCGCCTCTGCGAGTCCCAATGCCATCTGCTCACCAAGTCCTATTCCCCCTCCCGTCACGATAGCTATTTTCCCTTCCAAGCTAAAAAGATCCATAATCTTCATTGAATTCTTCCTTATCTCTCTTCATTCGTATACTTCATCCATACGAACGGATAGCTAAGTATAATCATAAAAGCCTTTCCCCGCCTTTCTACCTAAGTAACCTGCCCTGACCATTTGGCGGAGTAAAGGAGCTGGATGGTATCGGTCTCCAAAATCTTTTTCCATCGTCTCGAGACCATGAAGGACAATATCAACCCCAGCGAAATCAATCAACTCTAAAGGGCCCATTGGAAAATTTGTACAAATCTTCATTGCTCTGTCAATCTCTTCCGGTTTATTACCATCCATGACACATCTTACAGCCTCGTTGAGCATCGCATCTATTATCCGGCTGACGATGAAGCCCGCATAATCAACTGCCTCTACAATCTCCTTGCCCAATTTTTGTACAAATTCTCTTGCAATAGCCATAGTTTCATCTGAAGTTCGCCTTGCTCGAATGAGCTCGACACCGCGCATCACCTGGACAGGGTGCATGAAGTGGATACCAACAACCTTATCGGGCCTTTTGGTCAAAGAAGCCAAGGCTGCGATAGGAAGGGTAGATGTATTTGACCCGAGGATGGTACGGGAAGGACAAATTTCGTCCAACTCCTTGAACACTTTCTTTTTCACATCAAGATCTTCGAAGACAGCCTCGATGGCAAGGTCTGCTCCTTTCGCTTCCTCCAAATCTATAACTGGTTTAATTCGGGATAGGATGCTCGATTTCTCTTCGATACTTATTCTCCCCTTCTCTACACTTCTTTGCAAACTTTTCTCAATGGAATTCATCCCTTTCTGAACTAATTTTGTTGATAAATCCATTACAACAACCTCGTATCCAGCTTGGGCGGAAACGTGGGCGATTCCACTTCCCATGGTCCCTGCCCCCTGAACGAAAACGCGCTTGATCTCCATAATCCCTCCTGTTCTCCTTATTTCATTTGTCAGAGGATTCCTAGCTCCTCTCCCTTTTCATATAGCAGTGTTCTGTATTGCATTGATCAATCTCTATTATCGGAAATATTGCTTAACGCCTTAATAATTCCATAGCGATAGCGTTTCGTTGAATCTCGTTTGTTCCTTCAACAATCTGTAAGATCTTTGCTTCTCGCATGTACCTCTCCACTGGAAATTCTTTAGTTACTCCATCCCTGCCAAGAATCTCTACCGCTTTGTTAGTAACCCACATTGCGGTATCCGTGGCAAAGCACTTCGACATAGATGCCTCTTTCACAAAGGGGAGGTCCATATCAGCCAGGAAGGCAGCCCTGTAGTTCAGCCATCTCGAAGCCTCCATCTTGATGGCCATATCAGCCAATTTCCACTGAATCCACTGAGAATGTGAACCCTCCTGTCCATCATATGGAGCCTTCGTTCTCACGTAAGCTAGTGTAGCCTCATAAGCCGCCCGTGCAATCCCCACGGCCATCGCCCCGATCGATATTCGACCACCATTAAGGCCTCGTAAAAGCATTAAGAACCCATCTCCCTCTCTCCCTATAAGGTTTCCCCCTGGCACCCTACAGTCCTCAAAAATTAGTTCCATTGTAGGTGAACCCCCGTAGGCCATCTTCTGTTCCTTCTTGCCGAAGATGAAGCCTTGCGTCCCCTTCTCAACAATGAGTGCTGAAATTCCCTTGCGCGCCGCCTCCTCGTCAGTAACTAAAAAAATAATATAAATATCTGCTTCCCCACCTGTGGTGACAAAGGTCTTTGAACCATTCACAACGTATGTGTCTCCGTCCAATCTCGCAATGGTAGCCATAGCCGCAACATCCGATCCAGCATTAGCCTCTGTAATCGATACTGCACCAATCCGTATACCCTGGGCCATTCCCGGCAAATATTTTTCTCGCTGTGGTTGATTTCCATAAGCATTGATTAAGTTTCCCACCATTATGTGAACGGTATATGTCCCGGCCGTTGCCATACACCCAGCTGCCAATTCTTCCATAACGGCAACCAAAGTTGTGTAGTCCAAACCCATTCCCCCGTATTGTTTGGGTATCATCAGTCCTGCCAGTTTTAATTTTCCTATTTTCTCCCAAGCTTGACGGGGGAAAACCTCCTTCTCATCAATCTCTGCTGCCATCGGAGCCAATTCCGTCTGAGAGAACTTGCGTACGGTTTCCTGTATCATTTTCCTTTTTGGATCTAATTCGAATTCCATCCTTGGTCTCTCAGATCGTTCTCATTCACGTTTCATTTCCCAATCACCCTCTGAGCCTTCATCCCTGAGCCATCTATCATTAAACCTGCTTCTCATAGCCTATCCAGTATTTTTCTCGTAGCGTTCTCTTTAGCACTTTTCCAGCAGGATTTCTCGGAAGCGCACTGATAAACTCGACACTTTTAGGTATTTTAAATTTGGCCACTTTCTCTCTCAAGAAATCTAGGATTTCCTGCTCCGTAGCTGTCTGGCCTTCTTTGAGAACCACGATAGCTTTTCCAACCTCCCCCCATCTTTCATCAGGAACTCCAATGATTGCTACTTCTCCTATCCTGGGGAACTGATAGAGTACGTTTTCTATCTCCACGGGGTAAATATTTTCTCCCCCACTAATGATCATGTCCTTCTTTCTGTCGACAATATAGACGAAGCCATCTTCGTCTCTTTTCGCCAAGTCGCCCGTATGGAACCATCCATTTCGAATGGCCTCCCGAGTTGCTCCTGGGTTCTCCCAATAGCCCGGGGTTACGTGGGGTCCTCGGAAGACGAGTTCACCCACCTCCCCGACACCGACATCCCGCCCCTCGTCGTCGACCAGTCTCATGTCAGAATGGAAAGGCGGGAAACCAATGGAACCTGCCTTTCGTATGGCATCCTCGGCGCTCAGCACCATTGCCACCGGTCCCACTTCAGTGAGGCCATATCCTTGTCGGAAGCAGACCCCCTTCTTCTGATAAGCCTCAATTACTGAGATGGGACAGGGGGCTCCGCCACTCCAAGCTAATCGAAGGCCACTAAAATCCGTTTCTTGGAATGCCTCGTGTTGCATCATGAAGAGCCACATCGTGGCAACAAAGAAAACGGTATCGAGTCTTTTGTCGTGAATGAGGGAAAGGGCCTCTCCTGGGTCGAAGGTCCTTTGAATGACTACCGTTCCGCCTACATGAAGCGTGGGAGTCGTCATCACATGAAGGCCACCCGTGTGAAAGAGAGGTAGTCCAGTGAGAGTCACATCCGTGGAAAGAAGATCCAGAGCCAGGTTCGTATTAACGGAGTTCCAGAGGATATTTCCGTGAGTCTGGATCGCTCCCTTTGGATACCCCGTGGTTCCTGAAGTATATAGAATGACTTGGGGATCATCTAAAAAAACGAGCTGATCTCTAGGAAGCATATCCGAAGCTTCGCCCAGAACTTTTTCATAGGAAATCAGCCACGGGGGAGATTTTTCTTCAATGGATATGTAGAATTCGACGGATAGATCATTTTTTATGGTTTCAATCGTTTCAAAAAACTCTTTTCCTAGAATAAATGCTTTAGGACGGGAATTGTCGAAGATATACTTTATCTCTTTTCCGGTTAGGCGAATGTTGACGGGGACAAGAATGGCTCCAATCTTACCCACAGCGAAAAGTGCCTCAAGATACTGGAAGCAATTGAGAGCCAAAATGGCAATGCGATCTCCCTTCTTCACCCCTAATGAGTCTCGAAAGGCATTCGCTAACCTGTTGCATCGGATATTGAATTCCCTGTATGTCAACTTGACTCCTTGAGCTAGGTCCTCCATGGCAACCTTATTCGGCGCCAAGAGGTCTCTCTTTTCCAGCCAATCGAAGCTCAAATTATACATTGATGGCCCTCCCTTTCCCTCGCTATTCTTCAACTCACCCGCCTCGGTCGACATTTTCACAAATAAAAAGGTTCTCAAAGGCTTGAACTTACAATCCGAGGTAAGCTTCTCTTACATGAGGATCTTGCTCGACCCTCTTTGTTTCGCCTTCCAACACTGTTTGGCCACGTTCTAACACATAACACCGACCGCTGATACTAAATGCCAAGTGGGCATTTTGCTCAACGAGCAGAATGGAAGTTCTCTGCTTAAGTGAAATCTCCCTGAGCTTACTCCCTAATTCGATACAAACAAGAGGTGCTAATCCTAAGGTTGGTTCATCCACCAATAACAGACTGGGTCTCAACATTAATGCCCGACCAATGCCGAGCATACTTCTCTCACCACCACTCAAGCTTCCTGCGACCTGCGTTTGCCTCTCTTTCAAAATTGGAAAAAGGGAAAAAACGTAGGCCAGGTCAGAGGCGATGTCATCTTGGCGCACATAAGCCCCAACTCTGAGATTATCCATGACGGTCATCCCCGGAAATACCTTGCCTCCCTCTGGGCAATGGGCCACCCCTTTCTTAACAATTTCTGCCGGCGGCAGTCCGTTTATTTTTGCCTTCTTAAAGAGAATGAGGCCAGACGCCGGCGAGACTAAACCAGAGACTGTCCGGAGCAAAGTTGTCTTCCCCGCTCCATTCGGCCCAATGAGTGAAACAATTTCTCCCTCTTCAAGGCTTAGGCTGACCGAGCTCAAAGCGCGGGCTTTGTCATAATCTACAGTAAGATCTTTAATTTCAAGCAGCATTGTCCCACCGTTTCCCTAAATAGGCCTCGATCACCTTTTCATCACGAACAATGGCTTCAGGATGGCCTTCTGCCAGCTTTTTTCCAAAATTTAGAACGATGACTCGATTGGCGAAACCCATCAGCTCTCGCAAAACATGCTCGATGACCACCAGAGTAATACCTCGAGCCTGTAGGTTTTTTATTACATTTGTTAGACCTTTTATTTCGGAGACACTTAACCCAGAAAAAGGTTCATCCAGTAATAATAATTCGGGAGAGGTTGCTAATGCCCGGGCAAGATCAAGGCGTTTCAAATATCCGTGTGGCAATTGACCAGGAAAAAGAGTCTCACATTCCTGTAGTCCAACTAATTCGATACTCTCTTTTGTTTTTCGATCGGAATCTAAGCCTCCTGTCTTACCGAAGGTGGCAACTTTCACATTTTCAAAGACGGTCATCCCGGGAAAAGAAGCGGTCAACTGGAATGTTCTGAAAATTCCCATGGAAACAGTTTGATAGGGTTTTATTTTCGTAATATCATTTCCCTGGAATATCACCTGCCCCTGGTCTTTAGATAAAAAGCCGGTAAGAAGGTTAAACACGGTCGTTTTCCCTGCACCATTGGGACCAATAAGGCCGATAATTTCACCCGATTTGACTTCAAAACTTACTTTATCAACTGCTACCAATCCACCAAAACGCTTGCTTAAGTCTTTTACCTCTAGAAGTGCCATGGTCACTTAACGCTCCTGAATCGAATAGGGGGACTCCAGGGCAGCAATCCTTGCGGTCGGAGAAAAAGGACAGCGATCAGCACGAGAGCATAGATCATCATCCTCAATTCAGAGATGTAAAGCAGATAATTGTTAAGGAAAGTAACCATGAAGGCACCAAAAACTGGTCCAAAGGTGCTCCCTAATCCGCCGATGATGACCATAATAATGACTAAAATGGACATATCCACTGCCAGGAGCTCTGGGGTAATGGATTTGAGAAAATGTGCATAAAAAGCACCAGCAACGCCTGCAATAAGTCCGCTGAGAGCAAAAATCATCACTTTATATCTGCTGACATGAATGCCAACCGACTCGGCGAGTATCTCGTTATCTCGGATGCTCCTTATAATAAGCCCCAATCGTGAATTCACAATTGCTATTGTCAAAAACATAACGAGTGCAAGGAGCACAAAGGAGGCATAATAATTAATCGTGTACGAGGAGGACAAACCTTGGTATCCAGAGATGCCCATCTCCCTGCCGAAAACCCCACCATAGTACATGACAATACCTATAAAGATGAGCGGGAATGCCCATGTCATCAAAGCAAGATAGACCCCCCTCACTCTCAAACATGGGTACCCTAATAGAAATCCAGATATTCCGCACATCAGGCCAGCAAGAAAGATCGCCAAAGGTGGGGATATGGCTAAATATTTATTTAATAAAACAGAGGCATAAGCACCCCCCCCAAAGAAGAAAGCATGTCCGAAGCTTATTTGCCCCGTGTACCCGACCAGAAGGTTCCAACTGAGGGCAAAAACAGCAAAAAGATTGCCAATGATAAAAATACGAATGAACCACAGGTTAGGAGCCCAAAATGGAACAGAAATGAAAACCCCTAAAAGAATCAAGAAGAAAATTGGGCTGTCCCTCAAAATTAATCGTAACTTAGCCAATATCAAGTTAAGCCTCCTCCTTTTTACCGAAAAACCCATGGGGCCTAACCAAAAGAACGATAATCATTATGGCTACGTATACCGCTTGCTTAAAGAATCCCCCCTCCTTAATGAGGAAACTAACGGTAGTTTCTGCAAAGGCAATCACAACCATCGCCAAAAGAGCGCCTCCAATACTTCCCAGACCTCCTACAACCACGCCGGCAAAAGATAGCAGAGTTGCATCCAACCAGATATGCGGAGAAAGGGAAAAAACGGGAACAACCATAACGCTACTCAATGCCGCTAACCATGCCCCGATGCACGCTACGGTGAGTTGAACGTTTTTCGGATCAATGCCTGCTAATTGGGCTGCTTCTGATTGCTGGATGAGAGCTCGAATACCCAATCCGCGTTTCGTTCTATTTAAGTAGAACCATAGCAAGCTTAGCGTGAAGATCGCTATCATCCCCGCAAAGAGCCTCTGATAAGTAACGCTTGCTCCGAAAATCTCGATGGAACCCTCAAACATGGGTGGAATATACTTGTAGTCCGTACCAAACCATAAAGTGATCCCTTCGGCAATGGCGATGGCCAAAGCGCAGGACACAACCATTACAACGATTGGCCTCGTTCTTAATGGATAAAGAAGGATTCGGTGAATCAGCCAGGCCAAAATGCCTACTATAAAGATCGATACAAAAAGGGCGGGTATTTTCCCAAAGACTCGATAAAAAACGAGATAGGTATAAGAGCCTAGCATATAGTATGTCCCAAAGCATAGATCGAATATCCTCGAGGTTCCCAGGATGAGTGCAAACCCAGCCGCGATCAACCCGTACATCAGACTTAAGGTCAACCCAAAGATAAAGATTTCCACTATTTATTACCTCCAAAGGGTGAAGACCATGGGAGTTATCTCCGAGAGAGATAACTCCCACTTCCTTTATTTCTTCCAGGCCTTTATCATCCATGGGGGCAACATCAATTTACCGTCCACGTACTTCGTTTGGCTTTCCCCCGGGTTGAGAGGGCCGATATGGATCATTACAAATTTTCCTCCCGGTTGGTGTTGCAGGGTCCACATGGGAGAACCCGCGCCCACTGGTCCATATTGGAACGTATGGTTCGCCATGTATTTTATCGTTCCGCCTACGCTGTCGAATTTAATTTCTTTAAGGGCCTTAATCATCGGTTCCGTTTCAATTGTCTTTGCCCTCTCCGCTGCATGCTTGAGAGACCAGAGAGAGACATATGGGCCGTGTGAGTTAAAATAGCAAGTTCCAAGCTTCTCGCTTAAGTAATCCCACATCATCTTTGTTTGAGGAGTGATAGCAATGTGAGCCGAGCCAAAATTGTAAGTGGTCACATAGGCCGCTTTGCCACCCGTTTGTTCCCAAAACTTGGGTGACATCGCCAATACGTTCACACCCGCCCAAATGGTCGGCACTTGCATCTCTGCCCATTGCCGGATAAGAGGAAGCGTACTCTTATAAGCCATCCCACCCACAATAATATGTGCACCACTCTTTTTTATTTCAGTCAACTCAACAGAAGCATCGGTAGCCGTAGTGGAGAACCTTGATTGGTAAACAATCTCGTATCCTTTTTCTTTGAACTCTTTAAGAAAAAGGTCATGACAGAGATCCTGCCACTTCGCCGCATCTGTTAATATGGCTAACTTCACTTTTCCAATCCCGAGTTCTTTCTTGAGTGCCTCTGCCATCCAGGGGACCTGGAGGTCGACGACGTAGCGAGCCTCCGCATCTAATTCGTCATGCGGTGAGTTGCGGAAGGTATATTTATATCTTTCATATTTCTGAAGTGTTGTGGTGATCCATTCGTGTGTCGCCCCTCCAGAGAAGACACTGACCTTTTTCAAGTCACATGCCGCCTCTCGTGCCCCCATCGTCTCTTCACTACCATAGCACCCCATCAGAAAGTCGACCTTGTCCACTTCCACGAGCTTATGTACAGCATTAGAAGCTCCCGCAGATTTTAGCTCACTGTCTGCGATGACCAACTCTACGGGTCTGCCCAGGATGCCCCCTGCTTTGTTAATCTCCTCGATGCCTAACCTAGCCGCAGCAATTTGGGTTTTACCGTAGTCCCAAGTTACGGCGCCAACGTAACCAATTTTGATTGGTTGTCCGTACGTGGAGGTCCCTGCAGCCAAAAGTACTATTACACCTAAAATCAACATCCCTTTCTTCATTTTTGCCTCCTTTAAAGATTTTCTATCGGCAAGTTAACTCGCTTATAGTCCTTAGAATTCCCAAGGCAACACGGTTGGCCCTCTTCCCAGGGGGAGACCTGCTCACGAATCGCACTGTCCTCTTATTAAAGCCGTTACACCAAATTCTATGTTCTATCCCAATCCTATTCTTCATCCTATTCTTCCTCACTCTTCAACCAATGACTTTTCCAAAAAATCTACATATATTTTAGGAAATTGCGGTGTAAACAGTTGATAAACCGGGATTGGATACCGGCTGATTCCGATGTCATGTTCGCTACGAAGGCCTGTGATCAAATCATCTATCTGGTCGGCAGGGACATAAAAAGACATTTCATGATCGTGGGTCATCCCGAAGATCCTCTCCCCGTTACCTGGTACGGCAACCTGGGCTTGATGGCTCTGTCGACAAGTAATCAAGGATTCTGCACAAGAAAGGCCCCCGAGAAAATTGGACTGAATGGGTAATCCTGTAAAATTCACGTAGCCTCTAATCAGGCGCATAACCTGAGCTGGGTTCCCGTATATCAACACGACCTCTGGTTCAATGCTCATTTTTGAGAGAGGAGAATAGATTATTCCGGTGCCTATCTTAGGTCTACTTTTAAGGAAGTCTTCAGTCCGGCGCTGTGCAACCACCCTATTGGCGCAGTACTTAGCTTCAGCGAAGAAATTAGTCATATCTTCTTTACGGTCCACTTGTCGCCAGCCAAGGGCCACCACAGGGAAGAAACAGGCCATCTCTTCAGGAAAGGCAGCGATCGTCCATCCCAGTCGGCGTGCCATTGTAATCAACTGGCATAGAGCCATTTTCTTTTTGAAATCATTGGGGCGCTTGACTTTTGGAGGGCACTCTCTTTCATCTTCGATTAGCCGAATTCCAAGAGGCATGGTCTCCAGTTTTAATAGACGGTCCAAACTCGTTGATCTCTCTTCCCACGTTGGCATGGAAAATCCTCCTGACAGGAGTAAAATGATTTATATGAATCCGTAAGCAGTCCAACCTCCATCCACAACGATAGTGTGACCCGTTATGTAACGAGCACTCTCGGAAACGAGAAAAAGAACCACGTTGGCGATATCGGTCGGTGTGCCAATCCATCCCAAAGGTATTCGTTTTACCAACGATTCCTCGTTTAATATACCCTTAGCTAACAGTTCAGCCACCATCTCAGTTCTAATGTAGCCCGGCGCTACAGCGTTAACTCTTATATTTTGAGCGGCCCATTCAAGAGCCAGAACCTGTGTCAACCGTATGACAGCACTTTTGGCCGGGCCGTAGGCGGTTCGGACAGGGAAAGTGACTAGACCAGTGATGGAGGCAATATTTACAATCTGCCCGCCACCGGTTTTTATCATGAGCGGGGCGCAGAATTTACTCATAATAAAAGTCCCTTTGAGGTGAACATCAATAAGCCTCTGCCAGATCCCTATGTCCTGATCAACCACTGGCCCCTGTTGATCGGATATGCCGGCATTGTTAATCAGCACATCCAATCGACCCCAAGTCTCGCCCACTTTTGATACCATTTCTTTCATTTGAGCTTCATCCGAAACATCACCCGGTAGGAGTAGAGCCTGTCTTCCTGTCTCACGGATAGCCTCAACCTTAGTCGCTGCCTTATCGAAGTTAATATCGTTCACTCCTACGGCATAGCCCTCTGATGAGAGAGCCCAAGCAATTTGATTGCCTATCCCAGATGCTGCACCCGTAACAATAGCAACCTTCAAATCATGCCCCTTCGAACTTTCTATTAGCCAAATACTTCAGTAGTTTCGCTACCTTAAACCTAATCTCCCTGCAATGATGTTCTTCAAAATCTGACTCGTTCCCCCTCCTATTGGTAGGACAAGGGCATCTCGGACAAACCTCTGTATGTCGTAGTCCATAATGTAACCGTATCCACCAAAGATTTCCATACCCTGTAATGATACCTGTTTTGCGACCTCTGAGGCATAGTACTTAGCCATGGCAGATTCCAGTGAGCAAGGTTTGTTTTGCTCGATTAGCCACGTCGTATAATAGAGAAGGAGCCGTGCAGTCTGTATGCCAGTTGCCATTTCTGCAAGCATGTGCTGAATGGCTTGAAAACGACCGATTGGTTGGCCGAATTGTTCTCTTTTTTTCGCATATTTTATCGCTTCATCAAATGCCCCTTGGGCAAGGCCGACACTGCAAGCAGCCACCTCGAGATGTTCAACATCTAATGTGGCCAACAATTGTGACCATCCGTTGTTGATACAATTTGCTCCTCCTAATATATCCTCAGCCATTAATTCAACATCATCAAAAGAAATCTCACAACACGATGATCCTTTGTATCCCAATTTTGCCAGCGGCCTAATATCAATCCCCTCCCTTTTTTTGTCCACAATAAACATTGTAAGGCCTTTATACTTTGAGACGTTTTCATCTGTCCTTGTAAGAGTCAATATATAATCGGCGTGATCTGCACCAGTAATTAGAGTCTTTGTTCCATTTAATTTGAATCCTTCATTATACTTTGTTGCTGTCGTTTGAGCTGAAGCAGCATCCGACCCAACATTAGGTTCAGTTATTGCGTAAGAAAATAAGATATCCCCTTTGGCAATCTTAGTCAAGAAATCCTGTTTTTGTTTATCATTACCATTTCGGCTGATATTTACCCCTCCATAAAAAGCACTCATCACGTATAACCACCCCAAGGCTGGATATCGTTTTGATAATTCTTCAACGGTAATGATGCCTCCCAAAATATCTTCTCCCATTCCCCCATATTCTTCAGCAATGGTTAGGCCAGATAAACCAAGAGGTTTCATCTTATTAAATATTTCTATTGGAAACTCATCGTTTTCGTCAAGTTCCCTTACTCTCTCCATGGGACACTCTTTTTTTAAGAATTCCCGAATAGATTCTTGAAGCATACGATGCTCAATGCTTAACGAGAAATCCATATCCAACTCCTTTTTTTATCTTGAATTCAAAACCTTCTAAATGACTAAATGGCTTTTGTAAATTCTTAAGGCCTTCGATGGATCATTAGAACATAATCAAGCGTCATGACACTCTCATCCTTTTGGTTCTTGATCTCCCAAAAAAATTTTATGATCCCTCTTGAAGGATTTTTTGTTTCACTTTTTTCTTTCACCTTTGCATGTACCCTAATGGTATCACCGATTCTTACAGGGACAGGTATTTTCATGTTTTCAGCACCGAGCCAAGCCAGGATCGAATCACCATAAATTCCTGTCCTGTATACCAATCCTATTGCCAACGCGAAGGTCAAAGGACCATGGGCTATTCTTCCCTTAAAAACAGTTTTTTTTGCATATTCCTCATCCATATGGAGTGGGTAAAAATCCATCGTAAGTCCCGCCCAGTTGACGAGATGGGTCTCCGTTATGGTAATGGAGGGCGTAATTACCTCTTCGCCTATATTAAAATCCTCCCAATATTTACTGGCCATTTAACCCTCCACATTCATTTAAGATATGGGTTTAAATTTCGGCAGAGTGATCTCCTTGGTGACATCATCGAAGATCACCTCCACCTCCATATCACATTTGACCGTCTCGGGAAGACAACCCACAATATTGCTCATCAAACGGACCCCTTC
>Ga0184631_10000067_pt1 | contig 17763 bp, 11 predicted proteins | sample PLM4_90_b1_FD_133160 | JGI IMG/M metagenome (GOLD analysis project Ga0184631, IMG submission 133160) | Groundwater sediment microbial communities from an aquifer in East River, Colorado, USA - PLM4_90_b1 | ecosystem: Environmental > Terrestrial > Soil > Riparian zone | place: USA: East River... | reverse complement strand
AAGAAGAATAGTGGTAATAGTCGGAAGGTATTCCGGGATATGGACGCCGAAGCTTTTTAAAATCATAAAAAATCCCAAAACTCCGATTGAAGTCATGGCTCCATTTTTCAGCCATTTGTACTGGCTTACTCTTTCAATACCCATAACGGTCAATTGCCTAACTACTATAGCGCCGATGCCATTTCCGATAAGGATTAAAGGTATACTGGTGGTGAAAGCGAAAGCGCCGAATACCCCGTCAAAACTGAATGAAGCGTCTAAAATTTCGAGATACATAAGTTTTGAAAAATCACTGAGATTGTTTTGCTGACCCTTAAGTATTTCTTCCTGTTTTGCCGCTTGTTCTCTAAAACCATAAAGTATGAAAAATGTCGCGTTGCCAATTGCTGCCGAAAGCATCAAATACCAAGAACCTCTCGCTAAATATAAAAGTGTAACTAAAATTATCGCGGCAAAACCGAAAAACCAAACTCCGTGCCGGGGCTTTATCAGTTTATCAGGAACGAAGTAAGGGTCTTTTTTTTCTAAAAATAACCAGTGGAGATATAAAAGGGCCATAAAAACTCCCGCTCCCAAAAGTATCACGCCCTTTCTTTCTTCAATAAGCTGTTTAAAGTCGGACGAACCAGAAAAAGCTGCATGGAAAGCGCCCATAAATCCGACTTCGGGCACTGAAAGCCAAACAACTAATAAAGGAACTAACCCCCTGATGACAAAAACGGCGAAGATTATCCCCCAAAAAAGAAAAATCTTCCGCCATTTTTTACTCATCGTTTTTAAAACATGAGCATTAACAACGGCATTATCAACGGAACTCACTGTTTCAAAAACTATTAAACCTATAATAATGATGAGAGTGGTAAACATGTTCTAAATTCTCGGGAATAAAGGAGCGATTTTTTCACCCTTTAACTGTTCAAATATTTTTTCAGCGGTTTCGGGTAAAAATGGCCTCAAAAGCTTTGCGATTTCATTAATCAAAAAAACTAAATCCCTAACAACTCCTTTACTTTCAATGTCTTTTTCCCATTCGTTAGGACTAGCATTCCAAGGATGTTTCTCTTCAAGATATTTATCACAATAGCTAATTAAATCCCAAATATAAATCACCGTTTCGTTAAATTCAAAATTATCTAAAGATTTGTCCAAATTATTTTTTATTCTCTCAGCGACTAATTTAAGATCATCTCTAGTAATCTTCTGGGGATGAAAAATTTGTTTGTCTACAATACTTATTTCCAGGGCCAAATGTAAAACTCTTGCCACCAAATTACCTATACCGTTGGCCAAGTCAGCGTTATATCTTTGTTCAAACTTCTCATAAGTAAAATCGCCGTCTTCACTTGGCGGAATTTCTCTTAAAAGAAAATAACGAACGGCATCTGCTCCGTATTTTTTAACCAGTTCAAAAGGGTCAATAATATTGCCGAGAGATTTAGACATTTTCTGTCCGTCTGAAGTTATAAACCCATGCACAAAAATGTTTTTAGGTAAGGGTAATTTTAAAGATAAAAGCATTCCAAGCCAAATTGTCGCATGAAATCTTAGAATATCTTTTCCAACAAAATGAATATCAGCCGGCCAATATTTTTTAAATTTCTCGTTTTCAAAACTACCCAAAGCCGAAATATAGTTTATTAAAGCATCTGCCCAGACATAAATAGTTTGTGTGTCGTCGTCCGGCACGGGAATCCCCCATTTCAAGTCTTTTCTTGGCCTGGAAAAACTGACATCTTCCAAACCCTGCCTGATAAAGCTCAACATTTCATTCTTTCTTCCTTCCGGGACTATCTTTACCTCGTCTTTTTCTATTAATTCCTCTATTTGCTTTGAATAATTGGAAAGTTTGAAAAACCAATTTTCTTCTTCAATTACCTCGGGTTCCTGTTGGTGGATTTTGCATTTCCCTTCAATTAAATCTTTTTTTGTAATAAAAGCTTCACAGCCCACACAGTACAAACCTTTGTATTGTTTTTTTTCAATATCGCCATTTTCTTTTAATTTCGACCAAACTTTTTGAACTGTCGGCCAATGACGTTTTTGGTCCGTGGTTCTAATAAAATCATTGCTTGATATGTTTAAAACTTTTGTTAATTCTTTAAATTTATCTGAAATCTCGTCAGTAAATTCTTTTGGCTCTTTGCCCGATTCTTGGGCGGCCTTAACGACTTTGGCTCCGTGCTCGTCGGTTCCGGTCAAAAATAAAACATCCTCGCCCAAAAGCTTGTGATATCTTGCTATTACGTCCGCCTGAATCAATTCTAAAGCATATCCAATATGGGGCGGGGCGTTTGTGTAAGCTATGCTGGTTGTTATGTAAAATTTTTTCTTATCCATAAAACAAAAAAGAGGTTTAATTCCTCTTATTTTAACATAAAATCAGCTTAACTTAAACTCATTTTTTACCCTCCACTATTACCACGAACTCTCCTTTAACTTTATCTTTTTCGATTTCCTCTGTTACTTTTCCGATATTTCCCCGATAGATTGTCTCGAATTTTTTAGTTAGTTCGCGCGCCACAACAATTTTTAAATTTTGATTCAGAATCTTCAGTTCGTTTAAAGTTTTTAAAATTCTGTGGGGTGACTCATAGAAAATTACAGGATATTTCGACTCCGCTAACTGGCGGATTATTTCTTCAAAGAATTTTTTTCTTTTTCTTTTGGCGGGCGGAAAACCCATAAAAATGAACTTATCCACCGGAAAACCGGAAATACTGGCTGCCGTTGTAACCGCCGAAGGGCCGGGAACGGGAATAATTTTTATTTCTCCGTTTAACAGTTCTGTTATTTCTTCAATTAATTTATTCCCGGGATCGGAAATTCCCGGCGTGCCGGCGTCTGAAACTAGAGCTAAGTTTTTTCCCAGTTTTAAGAGATTAATAATATAATCAATTTTCTGAAGTTTTGAATGTTGGTGATAGCTTAAGGTCGGCGTTTTTATCTGGTAATGCTCCAATAATTTCTTAGTAGTTCTCGTGTCTTCACATAAAATTAAATCAACCTCCGTTAAAATACGGAGGGCTCGCTTGGTTATATCTTCCAAATTACCAATAGGAGTGGCAACAATATATAGTGCGTTCATATCGATTTTAAAATATTACAAAACAACTGTTTTTTCTTCTTGTTTTTTCTTCAAAAAATCCCTTATAAATTCAAATAAAATCCCAAAGAGAGGAATAGCCAAAACCGCTCCTAAAAACCCCCAAAGAGTTCCGCCAATTGCCAAGGCAACCAAAACTAAAGCTGGCGGTAACCCAACAAATTTTCTGGTTAATATTGGTGTAAGAATATTGCTTTCTAACTGTTGAATTAAAATAAAAACCAATAAAACAAAAACCGCCCTCCAAAAATTATCAATCAAAACAATGAGAAAAATAATGATTCCGGCAATTAACGGCCCGACTACCGGGACAAAGTTAGTGGCTCCGGCTAATAATCCCAAAGATAAAGGATATTTAGTATTAAAAATTAAAAATGCAAGATATGAAATTAATCCTACAAACACAGCTCCCAGAATTCTTGAAAAAAACCAGCCGTTAACTTTGGTCTGGCATCTACGCCAAAGAGAAAGAATATATGCCTCATACTTTTTAGGGAAAAGCAAACTTAAACTTTTTTCAATCGGTTTTTCTTCTAAAGATAGAAAAATAGCAATACTTAAAACAAATAAAGTTGAGAATATACCTCCAAAAATAACAAAAAAGGCATTTAAAATATTAGTCGCTATTTTTTCAATGTGTCCGCTTAAAAGATTGATAAAATTCTCTAAATTCTCAAAGGCCGGTATCCCCAAACCCCTCAAAGAAGGAGAAATTTTCTCAAAATATTGGGGGAAAACTTTAGAAAAATTAGAAATTTCAGAAACAAATACGGAACTGGTTGAATAAATAAAAAGTGAAATTAACCCAAAGACAAAAAAGTAGATAAAAATCGTTGCAATTACCCTTGGAACCTTTCTTTTTTGTAAAAAATCAATTGCTGGATTGAATAAAACAGAAATTATTAAAGCAAAAACAAACCAAACAACTATATCTCGAATTAGATAAAGAATATAAAAACCGACAACGGCTATTGCTATCTTGAAAATTGATTCCCAGGAAATATCTAATATTTTTTCTTGACTCATAATTTTGAACGTTAGCGAAACAATTTTAGATTTTTAATAATTTTTGAAATTTCTCTTTTTCTTTAAAAGGTCCTATCAAAGCTAAATTTAATTTTTGGGGCTGGAATATTTCTTTCGCTACTTTTAGAATATCATCTTGGCTGACTTTATCAATCTTTTGGCATTCTTCTTCGGGGGTAGAAATTTTATTTTCTAAAATCTCCTGGGAACCCAAGTAAGCCGCCCAAGCATCGGAAGTTTCCAGTCCCAACAGAATGTGTCCTTTAATATTGTCTTTTGCCTTTTGGAGTTCTTCTTTCGGAACTTTTTTTTCTTTGAGCTTTTTATATTCTTTTAAGATAATCTTTATCGCTTCTTCGGTTCTTTTGTTGTCAATCCCGGCGTGAGTAACTAAGTATCCTGTATCTGTGTAATCTTCTGCCATTGTCCTAATATAATAAGCCATTCCCCTTTTATCTCTGATTTCAATAAAAAGCCGGGAGCTCATAATTCCGCCCAAAAGATTGGAAAGGACGGCTAACGGATATTTTTTAGGTGAAAAAATATTATAAGCCCTGACTCCCAAGGTTAAATGGGTTTGGTCTGTTTCTTTTTCTTGAATTAAAATTTGGGGAGATTTTTGCTTTTCAATGACCGGTTTTTTGGATAGAGTTTTAATCTTTTTAAATTTCCCGAAAAAATTTTTAATTTTTGGAATTACTTCTTTTTCTTTAAAATTTCCCGCCAAAGAAATAACGACGTTTTTTGCCCCGAATTGCGATTTAAAATAATTTAAGATGTCTTTTCTGGAAATTTTTCTGACCGTCTCTTTTTCTCCTGCAATTGGCCATCCAGCCGGCTGATCCCCGTATAAAAGCTCTTCCCAAAGATTTAAAATATGTACCTGAGGAGTGTCTAAAAGCATATTAATCTCTTCAATAATCGCCATTTTCTCTTTTTCTGTTTCTTTTTCTTGAAAAAGAGAATTGAAAATCATATCAGATAAAACATCGCAGGGTAAATCAAAATGTCTTGAATCAACTTTAACCCAAAACCCCATCAATTCTTTACTGGTGAAAGCATTATAAACGCCGCCTACTTTATCTAATTCTTTAACAATATCTAAAGTTTGTGGCCGTTTTTTTGTTCCCCGAAAAGCCATGTGCTCTATCAAATGAGAAATGCCGTTTATCTCCTTCTTTTCGTATTTTGAGCCGGCGCCAACCAATATCAAAAGAGTGATGGCTTTGGTGTTTTCCATCGGAAAAGTAATAATTCTTAATCCGTTTTCAAAAGTAGTTTTGTGAAACATGTTTTTTTATTATACTTGAAATTTTCAAAGAAAACAAAATGCGCCCCCGCCGAGCGGGGGCGCATTTAAATACTATTTTATCCTTTAATTTTATTTTTTTTCTTCCGGTAGTAAAAGAAATAAAGGGAAAGTAAAACTAAAATTAACAGAATCAAAATGATTGCCGGGTTGGAATACATGACTTGAAAAGCAGAAGCTAACTGACTTTCCTTATTTTTCAATCCACTCCCACCCATAACTGTGAATGCCCAACAATTAGTAGGACAAGCACTACAATTATAACTCCATGGACCGCAGGTATTCGCATTGCTTGGATCTATACACGCCCTAATCCGCCAATGATAGGAAGTAGTACTGTGTAAAGAACTATTAGGAACACTATAAGAAGTAGTAGAACCGCCTGTAGTTGTGAATATTCCACCAGGAGCAGAGATTCCAATTTCACAGATATTTCCTTGATAACCGCCAGCGCCAGAAACGCTGTTCCATTGAAGTGATAATGGAAGATATCCATAAAGTTGTACAATCTGACCATTATATGGAGACGATAAAGTTGGAGCAATATAAATAACCCCAGTAAATGTAGCCGTTACTGACTTATTAGCACTCATAGTAACAGTACAAGTAGTGCTGGTTCCAGAACAAGCTCCTGACCAACCATTAAAAACAGAACCTGTGTCCGGATAGGCGGTTAGAGTGACTTGTGTTCCTGTGCTGTAGCTTTTTGAACAATCGCTTCCATAGAGCCCGCAAATAATATAGCTATCAGAAGAAATAACTGTTCCACGACTCATATCTGATACAGTAACGGTTAAAGTATATGCGGTTGGGGTAGGAGTTGGAGTGGGTGTTGGGGTAGCTGTACCACAATTTGCATCACAGGTTGCCTTAGAGTTTGTTATAAAGCCATAACCGCCCGAGTAAGCAGCACAACAATAGGACAAAGATACTGTTGCAGTATTAGATGAACCACATTTGCAAGGTAATACGGCATTAGAATATTGGCATGAAGAATATGTGCAAGTAGGTGTTGGTGTTGGTGTAGGTGTAGGTGTTGGTGTTGGTGTTGGTGTAGGTGTAGGTGTAGGTGTTGGTGTAGGTGTTGGTGTAGGTGTTGGGGTTGGTGTGGAAACGGCAGTGATAAATGTAGCTCCTACTGAAGTATCGGAATTTAAAGTAATGGTACAGGTGTTGCTAGTGCTGGAAGAACAAGCTCCTGACCAACTGGCAAAGGTGGAACCTGAAGTTTGGGTAGCGGTTAAAGTAACTAAAGTGCCTGAATTATAACTTGCAGAACAGGTAGAGCCGCAGTTAATGCCAGAAGGAGTGGTAGCAATAATGCCCGAGCCTGTGCCTAATTGAGAAACATTTAAAGTATATGTGGTACCACTACTAAGATCAAACGCAGCTACGACTGAAGTGTTGGAATTTAAGGTGATGGTACAGGTACCAGTCCCTGAACAACCTCCTCCTGACCAGCCGGCAAAGGTGGAACCAGAATCTGGAAAGGTGGTTAAGGTAATTTGAGTCCCCTGGTTGTAATTTATAGAGCAGGTAGAGCCACAGTTAATGCCATAAGGGCTTGAAGCTACTGCTCCAGAGCCAGTTCCAGATTTGGAAACATTTAAAGTATTTGTGGTGCCACCACTAAGATTAAAAGCAGCTCCGACTGAGGTATTGGAATTCAAAGTTATAGTGCAGGTGGTGTTGGTTCCTGTACAATCTCCTGACCAGCCGGCAAAGGTGGAACCCGAAAAAGCAGTGGCAGTTAGAGTAACTGAAGCTCCTGAATTGTAATTTTCTGAACAATCCGTACCGCAGTTAATGCCAGAAGGAGAAGCAGTGATGGTTCCTGAACCCGTGCCTGTTTTGGAAGTGATTAGGGTATAAGTTGTAGTGCTAGTATTAAGATTAAAAGCAGTTCCGACCGAGGTGTTGGAATTTAAGGTAACAGTACAGGTGGTGTTGGTTCCTGTACAAGATCCTGACCAACCGGCAAAGGTGGAACCTGAAAAAGCAGTGGCAGTTAGAATAATTTGAGTTCCCTGGTTGTAATTTGCAGAACAGGTAGAGCCGCAGTTAATACTAGAAGGGCTTGAAGTTACTGTTCCAGAACCAGTTCCCGATTTGGAAACATTTAAAGTATATGTGGTACCACCGCTGAGATTAAAAGCAGCTCCGACTGAAGTGTTGGAATTCAAAGTAACAGTACAGGTGGTGTTGGTTCCCGTACAAGATCCTGACCAGCCGGCAAAGGTGGAACCTGTGGTTGGAGTGGCGGTTAGGGTAATTTTAGTACCAGAAATAAATTTGATACTGCAGGTGCTTCCGCAATTAATACCGGAAGGAGAACTCTTAATAGTTCCTGAACCCGTGCCTGTTTTGGAAATTGTGATGGTTTTTGAAGTTTTTGGTACTGACGTTGAGGAAGGTTTCGGTGTTGCTGTTGGAGTAGCTGCAGGTGGAGACGAAGGTGTAATCGTTGGAGTCGGAATAATTGTGGGTGAGGGTGTTGGTGTGGGTTCGGGCGTAAGCGATGGAGTGACTGTTGGCATCGTAAAACCTTTACTTCCGGGTTGATTAAGATTAGAAACACAATGCTCTTTGTTAGTCCTTTCTAATTTATTAGCGCAAACTTTCCAAGAACAACCTTTTGTCTCTTGACAAATATTAAAACCTTCTCCATTGTCCGGTTCAAAATAATAATAGTAGGGATTACGATTTATCGGGTCAATTGGTAATTTAGCAATCAAGTCCGGCAGTAAAACTCTTAAATCCGTTTTATCGCACCAATTTTCCCCGCTGGGCATGGCTTGATCATCACTGCATCCCATGCTGGTATCAAAATAGTGGGTTTCTTCGGGATACTTATCGTATGCGGTCCAATATGTTTCCAGGGCGTCAGCTATTTGTTTTACATCCGCTTCTCTTTGTGCGTCTCTCTTTTTTTCGTTGCCAGATTTAAGATTCATAAAAACTGCCGTGCCCAAAACGGTAACAGCCACCAACGCCCAAATTACACTTAAACCCTTTTGTTTAAAAATATTTTTTGTTGAGTTTTTCATATTTTTTATTTTTCTAATTTTTCTTTTAAAATATTGACTAATCCATCAATTTTAACTCTTTCTTGTTTCATTGTATCACGGTCTCTCAACGTTACATCATTTTCTTTTAAGGTTTCAAAATCAATTGTAATAGCGAAAGGTACTCCGATTTCATCCAATCTGCGATATCTTCTGCCAATTGAACCCAACTCATCATATTGGCATACAAAACTGGTCTTTAAAATATTATAAACTTCTTTGGCTTTTTTGGCAAGTTCCGGTTTATTTTTAACTAGGGGTAAAACCGCTGCTTTTATCGGAGCTATTCTTTTGTTTAATTTTAATAAAATTTCAATTTCCTTTGCGGCTTCGGTTGTTTTTGTTCTGCCCCCTTTCACTTCTTGATAACTGTCTACTATCAAAGCCAGCAACAACCTTTCAATCCCAAGGGTCGGCTCAATTACATAAGGAATGTAGTTTTTATCTCCGCCAGCCGGCGAATCTTCGTCAAAATAATCCAAATCCTTGCCTGAAAACTTGGAATGCTGCGACAAATCAAAATCGGTTCTGTTAGCAATTCCGGCTAATTCTGACCAACCGAAAGGAAATTTATATTCAATATCAATTGTTCTTTTTGAGTAATGAGCAAGGGCTTCTTTTTTGTGTTCGTATCTTCTTAAATTTTCTTTTTTTAACCCCAGATCTAAAAAGAATTCTTCCCACTCTTCCACCCAGATATCAAACCATTTTTCGTCTTCGCCCGGCTTCACAAAATATTCTATCTCGGCAATATCAAATTCTCGGGTACGGAAAGTGAAGTTTCCGGTGGTAATTTCGTTTCTGAAAGAACGGCCGATTTGAGCGATGCCAAAAGGAATTTTAAGGCGCATTGATTCTTGGGTGAGTTTGAAATTGGTGAACATTGACTGAGCGGTTTCCGGCCGCAAATAAGTTGCGTGAACTTCGTCTTCCACCGGTCCTAAAAAAGTTTTGAACATTAAATTAAATTGCCGGGAAGAAGTAAAATCCTTCTCACCACATTGAGGACATTGATTTTTTGTTTTTGCTTTTCCTTCACCGACAAAGCGGCCGTCAGCCATGTGGTCGGTTCTAAAACGAGTATGGCAATTTTTGCATTCAACTAAGGGATCTGTGAAATTAGTTATGTGGCCCGATGCTTCCCAAACTTTTGGATGCATTAAAACCGTTCCGTCAATCAAAACCACGTCTCCTCTTTTTTGGATAAATTTCTTTAACCATTCTTGTTTGATATTATTTTTCAAAAGAGAACCTAAGGGTCCATAATCCCAAAGAGACTCCACTCCACCATAAATCTCCGAGGACTGAAAAATAAATCCACGTCTTTTGCAAAGTGATACAATTTTTTCCATTAGGTTTTCCATATTTTTATTCCTGGCTAGTTGGACTCGGGTTTAAAGAGGTGTCGATGGCTGAAGTTGTGTTCTCTATTGTGGTCAAAGTTGAACTATCCTCGGCCGTAATTGTAGCTTTTCCTACGAGCTGGAAAGGTTGATTCCCTTGAGAAAAATCAGGGGTAAGAGCAATTTGAAAGGCAACCTTTGGGGCTTGATTTAAAATCCCCGCTCCGACCCCCAAATCCCCGATTTCCCATACGATTTCTCTTGACTGGGAATCGAAGGTCAGTCTTGAATCTTCCGGGATGATTTTGCCGGTTAATTTGACTTGCGACGGTAAAACGGCTTTTACTTTTACATCTTTCAAATCGTTATAATAATTATTAACTTCCCAAACTATTGCGTAAGTGGTGGTCTGACCGACCTGGGGAGGCATTGGTCCTGTATTGTTGAATCCTTCCAACTGAGCATACCCTGTTTGAGAAATCTCCAATTTTGAATTTATTTTAGTTGTAAACTCTTCCTGAACCTGGGAAATATAAACCTTGTCTTTAATAATTGGATTTCTGTCTTGAGAGCCAGTAAATGATAAATCATTTTTCAATCTTACCCAGAAATCAATCTTTCCCTCTTCTTGAGGAAGTAAAAGCTGAAGTTTTGAAACTCTTTTCCAATCAAAAATAATCGAATTGTCTCCCGCATTAAAATCTCCCAAATCGGACTTTAAACTTTCTAAATCAAATGCCGCTCCCTCCAAAGTTGCCACTAAAAATAAATTTGTCATTGCTTCCTGGCTGAGGTTTTTAAAGAAAATTTCGTAATGAAGATTATCTCCCAGATTAGCGACATATTGAGGATTTCCGTTAATCATTTGGGAAATAAAAATGTTGGGCTGGGCGATTTCTACCCCCTTGGTTGTGTCTTTTAACAAAATGAATTCTCCGTTTTGCAATATGCCCAAACTTGCTCTAAAAATTTTCTGTCCTCCCACGTCTCCTCTAAGGATCCCTGAAATCTCAATTCTTCCTCCGTCGGCTTTATTCAAAAGGGGAATTTCCCACTCGGTTTTATCCAGGGCGGTGGGCTTGGACTCAATAAATTCAAAGTCAGACGGGTAATCGATTTTTACTCTCAAGCTGGAAAGAGGATAATTTGCATTTGAAAAATAATTTAACTTAAAATTGGTCGTTTTGCCGGATTCTATTTTTGAAGGAATATCAAATTCAAAGGTGATGGGAACTTTTTTAATAATCGTGGTAAAAGTGGTAGCTACTTCATAACGGGCACTTAAGTTTTTTGGTTTGAAATTCAACCAAGCCTTGGCTTCTTTGGTTTCGTTCTCTTTCCCAAAGAGCCTTGCCTTAAAGGAATAAGTCTTTTCTTGCCCGGGATAAATGGACTCCAAGATGATTTCTTTTCTTAAAAAACTATCTCCCTCAACGATTGAGTATTGCGGATATTCAAAAATGAGTTTTGGCTCTTCCAATATAAAGTTCCCATTGTTTTTATATTTAACGATATATTCAACCTCCTCACCGAGGTCTGCCTGGTCAGGACCTAAAATCTCCAATTTTAAAACCGATTTTGAATAAACGTTCCTTTGGTAATACCAAAAACCCAAAACTCCCAAAATTACCGCAAAAATTATAAGAAAAAATATGATTTTTTTACGCATAGTTGTTTTAATTATTTTAACAGATTTATGAAATATTCCCAGTTATTGACTTTTTCATAGCAAACTTTAGTTTGATATATCAAAGTTCCCCTTTGTTATGGATAGAAAAAAGTAATCAGAAATTGTTTTTAAGACCTTTAAGTCGTCGGAGTTAACTTTCAGTTTTTTCAGGGTTTGCCAGTCTTTTTTGAGAAAAATTCTGATAATTTTGACTGTTTCTTGTTCAATTTTTTTACTTTGTTTGTTTTTCCCAAGACAATGGCCGCAAACTACACCTCCCTCTTCCGGATCAAAGTATAAATTTTCAGCAACCAATTTCTTTTGGCAGATGGAACATTTGTACAATTCAGGTTCATAGCCGAGAATCGAAAGAAAATTCCAGAGAAAATAGTAATACAGCAATTGCAAATTATAGATTGTAAACTGAAGGTTATTCAGTTTGTTGAAAATTTCATCAAGTAAACTCCATAGTTTCTCATCTTTCTCTTGGCCCTTAACCAACTCGTTGAAAACTTCGGAAATTTTGGAGACGATTTTTAACTTCCTTAAGTTTTTTCTTATATTTTCAAATTTTTCAATTAAAACGGCGTCGGTTAAGGTTTTATGGGTTTTCCCCTGAATAAATTCAATGTCCGACAAATAAAAAATATCTATTCCCGACCTTAATTTTGAAGAGATTTTCCTAATCGCTTTTCCTGAAATTTCCAACTTTCCGAATCTTTTTGTATAAACCGTAAATAACTGGCTGCTTTCGCCCCGGTTTTCTTTTTTCAAAATAAAACCCTGGCTCCTGTAATGAACGAACATTTTATTGATTCCCGAATATTTTTTGAATCATTTGAAGGCGCCTTCTATTTTCCGCTTTTTGAGGATTTTCAGGACCGTAATTCGCTGATTTACCTAGTTTTTTTCTAAGTCCAGTAAGATGTAATCCTCCTCTGAAATAACTACCACCGCTTGTTTCTCGTATAAAATCTTTAGCTATGTTCTGCATATCTCGAGGTGAATATGTTTTCCCCTGATAAGAAAGATTCTTTTGAAGTTCTTTAGCAAGCTCTAATTCTGTAAGGTATCCTGCCTTATTTATTCTGTCCAGTCCTGGTAAATTTGTTTTAGGCGTCGGTTGTGAAGAGGTTGTCTTTTGAGGTACTCCCCCCAACCTCCCCATCGGTGCCCCTCCGGGCCTTCCTGATTGTAAAGGTAATGGTTGAACCATTGTTGTATTTTTTTAATTAAATATAATTTTTATTCGACCTTTTTATATTTTTATTTTTTAATTCCGATGTAATGTTTTTTGCATTCCAATTCTATTTCTTTTTTAACATCAACATCTGTCATTTCATTTTCTGTCTCAACTTTTATAAATTTTTCGGCTCCCGCCTCTTTCTTAAATTCCTCTTCTATTATATAGTCGGGCACAATACCAATCGTGGATTTTATATTACTAACAATATACGAAGGAGACAAACCGATTTTTTTACGCAAATCCCTTATATTCCTGAGGATTTCCCTTTTTTCTCCTTCCTTTCTGAGTTCCGGCGTAATTTCTGTGTTTAATTTAATTTTTTCCTTCAGCGTTAAATCATATCTAAAACCCTTAACATTTAATTCTTCTTTAGCTAAATTTTTATATTCTTCTCCTAAACCATCTGCTAATTCCCCAACGGCAATTCCTTCCAGCGGTTGTCTTACCTTAATCCCTAATTGAGCCCTTTCTTTTAGCCCCAAATTAACTATTTCACGAACTCTCGTCATCTTTTCTTCCAATTCCGAATCAATCAATTTTTTTTCTGCCTTAGGCCAGTCGCAAAGATGAACCGATTCCGGCATGTTTTCTGTTTTTAATTCCTGGTATATTTCTTCGGCTAAAAATGGCATTATTGGAGCAATTATTTTTATTAAATTCAAAAGAACGTAATAAAGCGTAGAAACTGCCTCTTTTTTTTCTTCTTCATCTTTCGGTCTTTGGAAGCGACTTCGCGACCTTCTTATATACCACAAAGAAAGATCCTCTATAAAAAAATCTTCAATAGTTGAGCTGGCAGCCGCGCTATTATATCCATCCAAACTTTTAGTCGTTTTATCGATAAGATTATTCAAACGAGAAATAATCCACTTATCCAAAATATTGTTAGTTTTGGGAAAAGTTTTATCTTGTAAAAATTTTTCTTCTTCTGTATAAGTTTTAAAGAAAATAAAACTGTTCCAGAGGGTCAAAAGTTTTCTTTTTGTTTCTTTAGCCGTATTATAGCCGAAAAGTAAATTTAAAACGGGATTTTGTTTTATATACATCCACCTCATGGGATCTGCTCCTATTTTTCCCACTGCTTCGTCAAACCAGATGGCATTCCCTTTGGATTTATGCATTTCTTCCCCTTTTTCATCGCGCACCGAGGCATAGCCAAAAATTGTTTTTGTGGGATTGGTTTTTTCCAAAACCGTGCTCATCACAATCAAAGAATAAAACCAATTTTTAAACTGGCCGGGGAACGATTCACAGATAAAATCGGCCGGAAACCATGTTTTCCAATATTTTTTATCACTGAAATATTTCATCGTAGAAAAGGGTACTATGCCGGCATCCAACCATGGATTCCCAACATCAGAAATGCGGGAAATTATTTTTCCGCATTTTGAACATTTGATTTTCACTTTATCAACCCAAGGTCTGTGGGGCGAGTTGCCTTCAAATTCCTCCCAACCTTCAATTGCTCTTTTTTTAAGTTCTTCTTTTGAACCTATAACTTCAAAATTTCCGCATGAACATTCAAAAATCGGCAGGGCCAACCCCCAGTATCTTTTTTTGGAAATCAGCCAGTCCTGCATATTTTTCAACCAGTCCAACTCTCTTTCTAACCCGAATGAGGGCAGCCATTTTATTTTTTTCGCCACTTCCATCAGCGGCTTCCTCAATTTCTCCATTGAAATATACCATTCATCAACCAAACGAAATATCAATTCTTCTTTACACCGCCAGCAAGTCGGGTATCTATGTCTATAATCTTCAATTTTATAAACAAAACCCTTATTTTTTAGGTTTTCAAAAACCAAATTATTCACTTCCGTCGCTAATTTCCCTGTCAAAAAATCAAATCCTTCTCTAAATCTGCTTTCATCATTTAAAGGATCGATGTAGGGCAAACCTAATTCTTTGCTGAGTTTAAAATCCTCTTGTCCGCAACCCGGGGCAATATGGACTATTCCCGTTCCTTCTTCCGAAGAAATTTCCTCCCAAGCGATTACTCTATGATCTAACTCTTTATTATTTATATTAAATCCGGATAAATAAGTTCTGATATGGGGTAAATCGTCAAACGGACCAACATACTTATAGCCATTTTTTAGTATCTCGCTCCCGAGATAAGTGTTTAATATCTTCCCTTCCTGAATCAAACTTTCCTTTTCTTTCAATAAAATATATATGTCTCCATCCTTATCCTGAATTTCTGCATATTCTAATTTAGGATTTACAGCTACAGCCACATTTGCGGGCAGCGTCCAGGGGGTAGTGGTCCAGATTAAAAGATATGTTTTTTCTTTCCCAATAACGGGAAGTTTAACATAAACCGCTTTGTGCATAATTTCTTGGTATTCTTCTGTTAAAATTTCGTGCTGGGAAATGGCAGTTCCGCAACGAATGCACCAAGGGACAACATCTCTGCCCTTATAAAGTAATTTTTCTTGCCAGCATTTTTTAAGAAAATGCCAAATGGCGTAATTATTTTCGTCAGACATCGTGTAATAAGAATTCTCCCATTCCATCCACTGGCCCAACCTGATTGATTGTTCTGTCTGAATTTTAGAATATTTTTTAACCCTTTCTTTGCATTTATTGACGAAATTGGCTATCCCATATTTTTCAATGTCTTTTTTATTTTCAAAACCGAGTTCCTTTTCAACTTCCACTTCAACCCAAAGCCCCTGGCAGTCAAAACCATTTTGGAATCTCTGATCAAAGCCCTGAAGCGCTTTATATCTTTGGAAAACATCTTTATATGTTCTCCCCCAGGCATGATGAACGCCCATGGGATTATTGGCAGTAATAGGACCATCCAAAAAAGACCAACGTTTTTTATTTTGGTTTTTCTTCCTGAGCTTCTCAAAAATTTTATTTTCTTCCCAGAATTTTAATATTTTCTGCTCAATTTGTGGAAAATTTAACTCCATAAATTATAATTTTCGTATTTCTCCCGTTTTTATTTCTTTCTTTTCGGTTATAATCTTTACCAATTTCTTTAAGCTGTAATTATGTACTGCTTTTTCAAGTAAAGTTAAAGGGCGTTCATGACTGACAATTAAAATGTTTTTCCCTTGATATCTTTTTTCTATTTCTTTGATAAAACTGGCTAATCTAGATTCAATTTCTTTATATGTTTCTCCTCCGGGAGGAGCCAATTCAAATCTATTAGAATAATAATCCAAGGGTGATAATTTCCGACCTTGATTCCAAAAATCTCCGAATTGACTGGTAGACATTCCATTAAAAATACCCAAACCAATTTCTCTCAGTCGCTTGTCTAATATTGGCTTTAAATTCAACTTCTTGCCTACAATTTCAGCTGTTTGTTTTGTCCTTAGAATATCAGAAGCAAAAATTAAATCTATTTTTTTTCTTTTTATGTTTTTTACGACCTCCCTAGCTTGTTTTTCCCCTTTTTTGGTTAAAGGTACGCGAATCTTTTCCGGCCAACAGGACTCAAAATTTTTCACGTTTTTCAAAGATTCCCCGTGACGTAAAAGAAAATACTTATTTTTTAGCTTCATATTATTTAGATTATCATTTTAACCGCCTTTTTTCAAATAAAAAGAGCATCTAAAATAGACGTCTTTAATTGTCTTAAAAAGTGGAAATCACATCTTTTCCGGAGCGGAAATGCCCATTAAGGACAAGGTGTTTTTTAAGATAATTTTAGTCGCTGAAATTAATCCCAAACGAGCCTGGGTAATATTTTTATTTTCTGAAATTACCTGGCAGTCGCGGTAAAATTGGTGAAATGAAGTTGCCAGATCCAAAGCATATTGTGGTATTCTCTGAATCTGATAATCTCTAGCCGTATCTTCAATAATTTCCGGCAAACGAATTAATTGTTTAATAAGTTGTAATTCTGACTGGTGGGTAAGTAGTTTCAAATCTGAAACTTTGAATATAAAATTCGCTACCTTTCGCAAAATACTACATATTCTTGCGTGTGCATACTGGATGTAAAATACCGGATTTTTCTCCGATTGCTCTTTAGCTAAATCTAAATTAAAGTCTATATGAGTATCAACTGATTTTGCTAAAAAGAAAAATCGGGCAACATCCCGACCGACTTCATCTATTAGCTCTTCTAAAGTAATGAAAGTTCCTCCCCTTTTACTCATTTTTACTTCTTTGCCTTTTTCAACCAAACGGACGAATTGACCGATAATAATCTTCAATTTTTGGTCAAATCCCAAAACTTTAGCTGCCGCCATTAAACGAAGTTTATATCCGAAATGGTCGGCGCCCCAACCATCAATCATTAAGTCGTATTTGCGCGAAACTTTGTCTAAATGATAAGCTATGTCAGAAGCAAAATAGGTTGGTTCACCATCTGCTCTGATTAAGACCCTGTCTTTGTCATCGCTAAATTCAGTTGATTTAAACCATAAAGCTCCTTCTTTTTCATAAGTAAAACCTTTCTTTTTTATCAATTCAATCGCTTTTTTGACTAAATTTTTCTCATATAATTTTTTTTCTGAAAACCAAATATCATATTTTACATTAATTAGTTCTAAAAGTTTTTTTATCTGCCCCAACATTCTATTCAAGCCAAGCTCTGTAAAAATTTTAATCCTTTCTTTATTAGATATTTTTAAATGTTTGTCTTTATCTTTGTTAATAATATTATTAACAACATCTTTGATATATTCTCCCTTGTAAAAATCTTCTTCAATTTCTACTTTTTGCCCTAAAATTTCTTTATAGCGGGCGTCAATTGATTTTCCTAACAATAAAGCTTGTTTACCATAATCATTAATAAAATATTCCCGCGTTACTTTGTAATCTGCTTTTTCGAAAACATTGGACAAGGTGTCTCCCCAAAATGCACCCCGACCGTGCCCCAAATGTAAAGGGCCCGTTGGATTAGCTGAACAAAATTCAATATTTATTTTTTGCCCCTTTCCGATTTTCAAATTGCCATATTTTTCTTTTTCCTTCAAAATTTCCCCAACTTGCTTTTGCAAATATTCTTTTGAAATAAAAAAATTAATAAAGCCGTTTT
>Ga0184631_10000066_pt1 | contig 17801 bp, 16 predicted proteins | sample PLM4_90_b1_FD_133160 | JGI IMG/M metagenome (GOLD analysis project Ga0184631, IMG submission 133160) | Groundwater sediment microbial communities from an aquifer in East River, Colorado, USA - PLM4_90_b1 | ecosystem: Environmental > Terrestrial > Soil > Riparian zone | place: USA: East River... | reverse complement strand
CTTCAAGGCCTTTCGGCAACAGGAAAAGGTCCTTCGAAAAGCTATAGCTGGCTGTCCGATTCGTGGGTAATTCATAGATTGCTCTTTACGCAGCTAACCTCCCAGAATTTTGTGTTTCGCTTCCGGTCTCAATACAGAAGCGTCCCACTCCTGGATTTCATTTAACGGAACATCCTCATAGGGCCCACGGTCTAACAGGTATTCGATATGTAATTTACCATCCTGGTTATGGGAATGGAACTTGGCATCATTCTTGCCGTCAAATTCCACAGGGATGATCCGATTCTTCTGACACGTTTCTATATCAAGTGCAGGGGTAGCCTTAACCCATCTACCATTAATGTATAGTTCTGCATAGCCATGGTCAGGGAGCACATTTTTCTTCAGCATTTCAGCTACTTTCTCTGGTAAGAGATAATTTCTAATCACGGCAAATCCAAGCCGTGCTGGAATTCCAACTGCTCGGCTTAAAGCAACAAGGAGGACTGCCTTTTGAACACAGAATCCCTCTCTTCTCGCAAATGTATTACTAGCACGGAAATGTTCAGGTAGGTATCTCGGTAAAAAGGGATTATACTTAATCTCATCTCGTACAAAACGGAATAGGCTCTTTGCTTTTTCAATGACGTCCTCCTGCCCCATGGTCACTTGATGAGCCTTTTCTTGAATCATTCCGTAATCGCAGTCTATGATTTTTGTCGGTTTCAGATATTGATCCACTTCTTTCATTGCTCCTCCCCCGCTCCCCATTTAGGTAATAAAACCTGAGGCCTCTCTATAACCATCCACCATGTAATCTTTTCCAAAAGACTCATCCACAAACATCCAACTAAGAATATGAGTACGATTATCAATCACCATTGGAATGCATTCCCTCCGTCATGGGCCTTTTTCTCAACTTTAGGAAAATTTTTTAACGACCGGTAGTTCATTCATAGCATCTTCTTTAACTGATTTCAAGAAAAAATTAAAAGGCCGCTGAAAACATTTTCTTTATATCATATAAGCTAAATTATTAATAAAATCATATAAATAGTTTATAATTGACCGGATAATTTAGATTTTTTCATAAATCTCAACAAAATCTCAATAAATATCTTGACAAATTTTTTCAAGTGGATTAGATTATCGACCGGTCGATTAATTTGACATAACACTAATCATTAAAAGAAAAAGAACCTAATTATTGCCTCATTGCCAGAATACTATTTATCAACAAATTAAAGAAAAATAAGGATAAAAAAGGAGAAAAATGCAAAAAGGCTTGGATCGGCGATCCGATATGTATTGTAAGGTGTTGGACCTTTTTATACAAAAGGGATACAACGGCACGCCTATTTCCACAATCGCTAAGGCCTTAGGTATGAGCAAAGCCAACCTCTATCATTATTGCACTAGCAAGGAAGACCTCTTCTATAGGGTTCACTTGGACTATCTTAAGAAACACTTTATTCCCATTATTGAGGAAGCCGAACAACTGCGTGATCCGAGAGACCGGATAGCCTTCGTTTTAAAAAGGTTAACCCTTTTGAATACTACAGATAAGGCTTGCAAGGTATTGATACCAGATATCGCCACTCTCAATAGGAGTCATCATACCGAAATTATTTCGATTTGGAGAAGAGCTCTTGACGTTGTTTCCAATTCAATTTTTGAGCTCCAACAGTCAGGAAGTGCCACCAAATATAAGAAATCTTTTTTAGCTCTCCTTGCGTTTGGTATGGTAAATTGGATAGTCTACTGGTTTGACTACGGCCGTCAAGTTAACGCTGATGAACTTGCTGAAACTTTGGTTCAAACCTTTCTGAATGGTCTCCTCCGTCCCGCAAATGAGAAAACATTGATCTCTCCGGTTGATGTTGACATGTAGCAGAACTGGAGTGGAGCTAATTAGGTAAAGAAAAAACAATTAATAAAGCCAAGGAGGTGAACTCCGAATGCTAATGGAGGGCAAATTTACCATAAAAGCGCCCATTCAAAAACTATGGGAAACCCTGTTGGACCCAGAAACGTTACTTTCCTGCATACCTGGTGCAGAGAAGATAGAACGTATCGATGAAAAGACCTTTGATTGCGTGGTTAAACAAAAGGTTGGTCCCATTTCTGTGAAGTTTAAGTTCAAGAGTGTCTTATCCAAGGTAGAACCTCCCACACACATAGAGGTGGACGGCGAAGGAGAGGACATTGGCAAGGCGGGCCATTTCGTTCAAAAAAGTGTTGTGGATCTGCGGGAGACTTCAGGGGGTGAAGTGGAAGTTTCCTATAAGACAGAGGCGACCATCGTGGGGAAGTTGGCTATGTTTGGAGATAGGATTATGAGGGCCAAAGCGAAAAAAGTAGAGGAGGAATTTACAAAGGCCCTTCAGGAGAGGCTTAAAAGGTTAGTGTGATTCACCTGCTTAACATTAAGGACCAGAAAGGGGTAAGGCATGAAAGACTTTGAATACTTCGCACCCAAAACAGTCGAGGAATCTCTCTCTTTGCTTTCGCAGTACAAGGAGGAGTCCAAAATTATAGCGGGGGGGCAGTCCATGCTGGTAATCATGAGGCAAGGGTTGCTTGCTCCGGAATATGTGGTGGACATTAAGGGGATAACCGCTCTGGACTATATGACCTATAATGAGAAGGAGGGTTTGAGGATCGGGGCGTTGACGACCCATCGGACCATTGAGAAATCTCCGATCATCCAGAAGCACTTCAGAGTGCTTAGTGAAATGGAGAGGAATCTGGCCACAATTCAGACTCGAAACTGGGGTACGATAGGGGGGAACCTTTGTCATGGGGATCCTGCAGGGGATCCTGCTCCGGTTCTTATCGCATTAGACGCAAAATTAAAATTGAAGAGTCTGTCTGGGGAGAGAATTATTGCAATGGGAGAATTTTCTAAGGATATACTTGAGGTAGACCTTGAGCCTGATGAGATGCTCATCGAAATTCAGGTCCCGACTCCAAAACCCTATACCGGCTCCGCCCATGAGAAGCTCATGGTGTTGCAAGGGGATGCGGGCATCGTAGGAGCGGCGGTATCCATCACTTTAAAGCCAGGAGATGGTGTTTGCGAGGATGCCCGAATCGTGATCAGCAATGCTGCTTCTGTCCCTCTGAGGGTGAGAGAGGCGGAAAAGAGATTGATTGGGAAGGTGATCAACTACCAATCGCTTGCCGAAGCAAGTGAAGTGGCTTCGGCAGAAGCTGATGCTCCATCTGATATTCATGCTTCGGCAGAATACAGGAGTGAGATGGTGAAGGTCTTTGTGAGGCGGGCGTCAGCAACGGCTTTGGAGAGGGCAAAAATAGGATAACTTTTTGAGGGAGGTAATGGTATGAAGGGCGAACCGAAAGAATTAAGATTTACGGTTAACGGAAAGCTTTATGAACTCAAGGTGAGGCCAAAGGCCCTCCTTAATGATGTGTTGAGGAAGGATTTGAAGCTAACGGGCACCAAGCGAGGGTGTCTTGAGAGCACCTGTGGCGTTTGCACCGTTATTCTTGATGGAAAGGCTGTCAGGTCTTGTTCAATACTGGCACTGCAGGCCAACAGTCACGAAGTGACCACCATTGAAGGATTGGCTCAGGGGGATAAGCTTCATCCGATTCAGGAGGCATTTATCAATCATGGGGCGATTGAGTGTGGATTCTGTGTCCCGGGAAGGGTGATGGTAGCCAAGGCATTGCTGGATGAGAACCCAAACCCGACCCGGGAGGAGATAAAGCTAGCAATGCAGGGAGTTCTCTGTGCTGATAGTGGGTACGTCAAATTTATCGAGGCGATAGAAATAGCGGCAGAGAAGATGCGAGGGGGTGAATAGAAAAAATGACAGAGAAGGAACAAAAGATAAGCGGAGGAGGAGTTATTTTCAGGGAAGAGCAATATTTAAATAAATATTCCATTATCGGAAAACCAATGCCTCGAGTGGATGCAAAGGTCAAGGTGACCGGAGAGGCGAAGTACGCTGCCGATATTGAGCTACCTGGGATGTTATGGGGCAAAATAGCAAGAAGCCCTTACCCCCATGCCAGGATCCTCCATATTGATACGAGCAAGGCCGAGAACCTTCCCGGAGTGGAGGCAGTTATTACCGGCAAGGACTTCGGCGATTTCAGATGGGGATGGTTAGGCACCACGAGAGATGAGGAACCCTTAGCTGTCACGAAGGTGCGGTATATGTACGAGGGAGTAGCTGCCGTGGCTGCTATTGATGAGGATACAGCAGAGGAAGCGTGCGATCTCATTGAGGTAGAATACGAGCCACTGCCAGGGGTTTTTGACCCCTTCGAAGCGATGAAGGAAGGGGCGCCTCTGGTTCACGAAGATTATCCGGGGAATATCTGCAGTGAATATCACTGGCACTTTGGTGATGTGGAGAAGGCTTTTGCCGAATCGTATCTTGTCCGGGAGGATACGTTTAAGACGCCCCGGATGGCTAAGGGTTATATCGAACCACCGGCGATCGTGGCCGAATGGCCTGATTCGGGGAGGTTAACCGTTTGGGCAGCCAAAGGGAGCCCCTATTTCCCCTATCGAATTCTGGCGAAGTGTTTTAATCTACCATTGAACAGGGTTCGTATTATACAGCCTTTTATCGGCGCTGACTTCGGGGGCACAAAAAATGATATGGTCAGTTGTGATTTTGCCGCCGTCCTATTAGCCAAGAAGACAGGGAGGCCTGTGAAAATTGTCTACACCCAGTTCGAGGAACTGACCACCTGTCTGCGCCGGCATCCGTTTTGGATCACGATCAAAACAGGAGTGACGAGGGATGGACGACTGAAGGCCATCCATACAAAGGTCGTTTCTGATGGTGGAGCTTACACGCGCATGAGTCCGTTGACTTTATATCTGTCTGGTGTCTGTACAACGCTGCCGTACGAGTTGCCCAACTATAAGGCGGATGCCTATTGTATCTTTACGAACAACCCGAGTTCAGCAGCAATGAGGGGTCATGGAGTCTACCATACCCGGTTCGCTGCCGACGTTCAGATGGATATGATAGCTGAAGAGCTGGATATAGACCCAGTGGAGATAAGGCTGAAAAATGCTGTTGAAAACCCTCCGCCAGGGAAGATTTACTATACGATCAATAAACTAACTGTGGCGACCTGTGGAATTAAGGAGTGCATCGAAAAAGCTGCCGAAGCTATTAATTGGAAGGAACGGAAAAGGAAAGAAAAGATCGAGGGTTCCATCGCCCGTGGAGTAGGCATTGGGGCCGGAACATTTCTCAGTGGGGCAAGGCTCTCTGGACATAATGCATGCTCCGCAATTGTGCGAGTATGTGAGGATGGGACGGTTAATCTCCTTACCGGAGCTTCCGACGTCGGACAGGGTTCTGACACAGTGATGTGCGCTATGGTTGCTGAGGTACTTGGACTGGAGATAGGGGATGTGGACATAAAGCGAGTTGACACCGCGCATACGCCTGTGGATCCTGGCAGCTATGGAAGCAGGGTGACTGTGTTTGCAGGTGATGCTACGAAAAGGGCAGCCGAAGACACCAAGCGGCAGCTTCTTGAGGTTGCGGCGAAAGAGTTTGGTGTGGCACCCGAAGAGATGGATATTAAGGGGAAAAAGGCGTTTGTCAAGGCAGACCCCAGCAAGAGCATGCCCTGGTGGAGTTTGGTGCGGCTTGCCTGTTACACAACACCCGGAAATGTGATCATTGGAAAAGGAGTTTCAACGAAAGGCATTGGACCCCTCTCAAATTGGAAGACAGGTGTGGGCGATGTAGGGATTAACTATAGTTTTACTGCTCAGGTCAATGAAGTAGAGGTAGACCTGGAGACGGGAGCTGTGAAATGTACGGATAATAGCATAATCGCTCATGACTGCGGTATTCCACTAAATCCTATGATTGTTGAGATCCAGGTGCAGGGTGGAGCCTATTGCCAAGGCATCGCAGCCGCTTTGTATGAGGAGTTCAAAATGGATAAAGGGTTAACGCTGAACCCTAATCTTGTGGACTACAAGCGAGCCCGTGCCTATGAAGCCCCGATGACCAAGGTCATCCATGTGATCACCGATGATCCCTTTGGCCCCTTCGGCGCCAAGGAGTGCAGCGAGGGAAGCTGCGTCTCTGCTCCACCGGCCATCATCAATGCCATCCACGATGCCACCGGGATATGGATCAAGGAAATTCCGGCAACCCCGGAAAAAGTTTGGCGAGCCTTAAAAGAGAAAGAAAAAATTAGATGAAGTTTTCATACCGATCGATCATCCTTTTGAAGTCAGGGAAGCCTATGAAGGGATCGTTGTTGTGCACCGGGTGTGGTCAGTAGGAGGAAAAGTCTATGGAAGATTTAAAAGAGCTATTAGGTGAGTGGGCAAACAAGACGCTTGCGGATCTTTTTGATCATGCGGTGACGCAATATGGGGAAGAAGAGGCAATGGTATTCAACGAGGAAAGGATGACCTATGGTGAGATGGGCCGAAGAGTAGCCGATTTTGCGAAAGGCCTCCTAAGGTTGGGCATCAAGAAGGGAGATAAGGTTGGCATCTGGTTGAGTAACAGGCCTGAATGGGCTATTGCAGAGTTCGCAGTAGCTCAAGTCGGAGCGGTAATGGTTCCGTTAAGTACAAGGTTTAGGGCTTTTGATATTGAGTATATTTTAAAACAGTCAGATTCAACGACACTCCTTATGGCAGATTTCTTTTTAAAGAACAATTACTTAGAGGTCATTAACGAAATTTGTCCAGAGTTGAGAAGTGCTAAGCCAGGTGAATTGAACTCAAAAAGGTTGCCTTCGCTAAGAAATATCATCTGTTTAAGCCAGAAACAGTACCCGGGAATGTTCAAATTTCAAGATCTCATGAACGGAGGAAACGATCCTTCTTCAGATAGCTTATTGAAGAAAATACAGGTCTCTTTGAAGTCAAGTGATATCATCAATATCCCCTATACTTCTGGAACGACTGGATTTCCGAAAGGAGTAATGACTACCCATGAGCAATATTTAGGTGAAATACTTGTCTTCTGCGACCGACTCACAATTTCGGAAAAGGATAGATTCTTAGCACTTCCTCCCTTTTTTGCAAACTTCGGAAACTATTTTGGCATTTTACTTCCAGTATTGGTTGGAGGGTGTTCGGTCCCTGTTGAGTTTTTCGACCCAGAAAACTGTTTGAGATTGATCGAGAAGGAAAAGATCACCCACTTCACTGGGACTCCAACAATGTATTTAGACATTTTGAACCATCCGAATTTCACAAAATATAATCTCAGTTCCCTGCGAACGGGAATGACTGGCGCATCGCCTGCATCGGTTCAGATGATCAATGACGTTCGTTCGAAAATGGGAATCAAGACGATATGCAATGGCTACGGCATGACCGAAAATAGTGGGGCGACTACGATGACTTGCGGAGCCGATTCCGCTGAGGTCATGGCCAAAACCACCGGGAAGCCTCTTCCAGGGGTTGAAATAAAAATCGTCGACCTCAAAACAAGGGGGGATCTGTCCAAGAACCAGATTGGAGAGCTGTGTACTCGTGGATGGATTGTCATGAAGGGCTACTACAAAATGCCCGATGAAACGGCGAAGTGTTTCGATGAGAAGGGCTGGTTTCATACCACTGATCTTGGATATATGGATGATGAAGATAATTTTGTCATCACCGGCAGGATTAAAGATATGTTTATCTCGGGTGGGACGAATGTCTACCCAGCAGAAGTGGAGAATTTTTTATACACCTTTCCAAAGATACAACAGGTTGCTGTCGTCGGTGTTCCCGATGAAAGGATGGGAGAGAGGGGAATGGCATTTATTATTTTAAAAGAGGGTCAACCAAGCAACGAAAAAGAGATATTGGATTTTTGCAAGGATAAGATTGCCAATTATAAAATTCCAAAATATGTCAAATTTGTTAATGAAATACCCATGGCCGGTGTTGGAAAGATTCAAAAGTTTAAATTACAGGAGTTGGCCCTCGAAGAACTAAAGAAGAGAAAGATGGGTTAAGACTGTGTAATCGGTTGGTCATGGGAGAGGAGGGATGAGCCATGAGAACTCTTTTTGTCGGGGCTGGAGCCATCGGATCCTTAGTGGGTGCCTACCTGGCGAAGGGTGGAGCAGAAGTGACCCTGCTCGATATCGCCGATCATATCCATACCATCGCAAAAGAAGGACTGAAAGTTCGTACGATCGGAGGGGATTCCTTTGAGGTGAAGGTCAAAGCAGTTTCTGACGCTAAGGCGATTGACGATATCGATCTTTTAATTCTCACCGTGAAAACTTTTCATACGGAATCAGCCCTGGCTTCTGTAGCTCATTTGAAAAACAGAATACAGGTTGCCCTGTCTATCCAGAATGGTGTTGAAAAGGAGGATCATCTCATTCGCTTATTTGGAAAGGAAAAAGTCGCAGGGGCCATGTGTCTTGAAGGGGCTACACGGTTAGGGCCAGCGGAAATCCTGCACACCATGTCTGGTATCACCTATATAGGTGAGTTAGATGGGAGGGAGACAGATCGTGTCAAAACAGTTTGCCAACTCTTTACGGCAGGTGGGTTGAAAGCTGAAGTAACCCCGCATATCCTCGCAGCGGACTGGGCAAAATGGATCAATTTCGCTGCCGCCTCAGCCGTCTGCAGCCTGACCCGGTTGGAATATTTTAAGATTTTGAAGAACAAGGAATTGGCCTTATTATTTGCGCAAATCTACCGTGAATATGCACAACTGGCCAAAGCAAAGGGGATAGAGGTAAGGGACTATCCGGGGTTTGAGGTTAAAACGATCTCTGAGGCCGATCTCTCGGGGGCGATGAAAATCCTACAGGCCAGGGGAGAAGGGCTGGAGGCCAGGGGCATGACAAAGGTCAAACCCTCCCTTTGTCAGGATGTGGAGGGTGGAAGGAAAACAGAATACGAAGCGATCTTTGGTTATGCGGTTCGAGAGGCTGAAAAGAAGGGGATAGAAATGCCTTTGACCCGCCATGTGTACCAGTTCCTCAAAGGGATTGATGGAACGCTTGGAGTGCCATAGACTCTTGGGATCTCGGCACGAAGATATCCCATTTTAAAATTCGAATAATTTTTGTGGAGGTGGGTTATGAAGATTCAGAGACTCAGTACAGTTAGCTACAAATTTTTCTCCCCAAGAGGAAAGGTGGTGATGGTCGATCCCTGGTTGACCAACGATCCGTTGTGGCCTTTACCAGAAAGAACACCCGATAAGTTGAGAGAGATCGATGTGGTGGCCATTACGCATGCCCACTTCGATCATGCCTCCGGGGTCAATGAGATTGTACAGCAGAACGAGAATGTTTTTGTCATTGCCCAATTTGAGTATGCCTTTTCCCTTCAGGGCCGAGGGGTAAAGAATGTGATTCCGACAAACTTCGGTACCACCGTCGATTTTCAAGGGATCAAGTTCTCCATGGTCTCAGCCTCCCATACCAGCACTGAGATGGACCAGAAGGGAAAACCCGAAGTGGTTGGAACGGCTGCTGGGTACGTCATCGAATTTGAAAATGGACAAAAAGTTTATGTGAGTGGGGATACAGGACTGACGGCAGATATGAAATTTGTGGTCGCGGATTATTACAAACCGCAGATCTCCATTCTTCCTGTCATCGGGCTCTTTATGATGGAGCCAGAACAGGCAGCCTACGCCGCCAACGCCATCGGCTCCAAGTACGTGATCCCTTCGCATGATTTTCCAAAACAGGCCTCCGAGGCCGCCAATCCCGAGGCGTACAAGGAGTTTATCAAACAGTTTCCTGTTCAGGATACTTACAAGAAGGTGGAGATATTCATGGAGATTATGAAGAAGAATTATCCTCACATTAAAACCGTTTATATTCCTATAGGCGGGACTGCGGAGATTGGATGAGACTTATCTCTCAGATCGCCCGCCAAGTCTATTTTTCAAAAGGAGGCAAAAATGAGTCAAGCAGCAGGAAGTGAAAAAGAAAAAACATCCGAAGGACGGGCCTTGCTTTCGGGGAATGAGGCGTTTGCGAGAGGAGCTTATGAAGCTGGCGTGGTTCTTGCCGCCTCCTACCCGGGTACTCCAGCCTCTGAAATTTTACAAAATGCGGCTCAGTATAGAGAAATTATCGCAGATTGGGCAACGAACGAAAAGACAGCCTTTGAAATTTGTATCGGAGCAGCAATGGCTGGGGCAAGGGTCATGGCATCCATGAAACAACCTGGCGTCAGCGTAGCCCTGGATGCCCTCATCAATTGGTCACATACCGGGACGCCTGGGCCGTTCGTACTGGTAGTTTGTGACGATCCAGGACAGCACAGTTCTCAAACAGAGGACGACACGCGTATGTATGCCAAATTGGCGAGGGTCCCATGTTTAGATCCAAGCGATAGTATGGAAGCAAAAGAGTTCGTGGGCGTGGCTCTGGCTATCAGTGAGCAATTTGACACACCCGTGATTGTGAAGGGCACAACACGGATTGCCCATTCGAAGACAGTCGTGGATTTATACCCTCGTAAAGAGTACCCCATTAAAGGATTTGAGAGAGATCCAAACAAGTATGTGGTGGTCCCCGGTCGGGCTATTTTTAGAGAAACCGAAGTCATTAAAAGACTATCCGCACTCAGAGAATATGTGGAAACATCTCCCCTCAACCGGGTGGAATGGAATAGCAAAGAGGTCGGGATTATAACTTCCGGAATTGCTTATTACCATGCAAAACGTGTCATTCCTGAAGCAAGTTATTTGAAACTGGGGATATCATTTCCTCTCCCAGAGAAGATGATCAAGGAATTTGCCTCCAAAGTGAAAAAGTTAGTGGTCATTGAAGAAACCCGTCCTTTTTTTGAAGAAGAAATAAAAATTATGGGTGTAAGGGATTTCATTGGCATGGATTTTTTTAAAATTCAAGGGGAATTGGATCCGGATGCTATTCGAGAAGGCTTGAAAAAGGCTGGAATTCAAATGGAACAACCCATGCCAGTGGTTCCTAAGAAAATTGATGCCCCCCCTCGCCCTCCGGTCATGTGCCCGGGATGCCCTCATCGAGGAATTTTTTTAGCATTCAAGAAAATCAACGCTAATGTGTACTCAGATATTGGTTGCTACACGCTGGCCTTTGCCCCTCCCATCAGCGCTATCCACACAGCAATTTGTATGGGAGCCAGCATCGGGAATGCTGTGGGGATGGCCAAAGTTAGAGGGAGCGATAAACCGATTATAGCAGCGATTGGGGACTCAACTTTTCTTCATTCGGGAATGACGCCCTTGTTGGATGCGGTCTATAGTCAGACAAATATCACGATTGTAATACTGGATAATGGAATCGTTGCGATGACAGGAGGCCAGCCCACTGCGGAGAGTGGCTTCAGAGCGAACGGTTCCGCAACGATACGTGTAGATTTGGATAAGCTCGTTGAAGGAATCGGAGTAAAATATGTAAAACGAGTAGATCCCTATAATACTAAAGAATGTTTAGACGTTCTTAAAGAGGCCATTGCTTTTGAGGGGCCGGCTGTCGTTTTAACGAACCGTCCCTGCATTCTCATGCCAAAAAAGATCAAGGATAAACCTTATACTGTTCTGGGAGAGAAATGCACAGGATGCGGCGTCTGCATGACGACAGGTTGCCCGGCAATTGAAGTGACCGACAAAGTGGCCGAGAAATCTAAGAAGGGAGAGAGGATGAGGAGTATTAATGCCGCCCTTTGTACAGGATGTTCTGTGTGTAGTCAGTTCTGTCCAACCGATGCAATCCAATTGATGGAAAATTAATCAAAAAGGGGTGTCCAAAATGAAAGAAGAAGCGACAAATGTATTGGTGGTTGGTGTGGGGGGCCAAGGGGCTGTCATGGCCACGGAACTTATCAGCGAGGTTGCCATGAACGCCGGATACGACGTAAAGAAATCTGAGGTCCATGGCATGGCACAACGGGGGGGTGTCATCGCAAGTCATGCTCGATACGGAAAAAATATTACTTCCCCTATGATCGGGAAGGGTGAAGCCGACTATGTTCTGGCTTTCGAGGCCGTAGAAGCCTTGCGAAGTATCGAGTATCTCAAACCGGATGGCACGATTATTGTTAATGAACAGAAAATTGTACCTCCCATTGCCCATTTTTTAAAGATTGAATACCCAGATAATATTAAAGAGAAGTTGGAGGATGGTAAACGTAAAGTAATCAGTTTAAACGCTTTCAAAATGGCATTGGAGCTTGGAAGTGATTTATTAGTCAATACCCTGCTGCTGGGTGTCCTCTCCAAACAGCTTGGGCTTCCGGAAAAAACATGGAAAGAGGTGCTCGTCAGGCGTTTTGGGAAAAAAATGCTCGACCTCAACCTGAAAGCCTTTGAGGTAGGAAGAGCGATTTAGAGATTGTCCATAAACTCCTTTCGCCGTCATGCCGGACTTGATCCGGCATCCAGTCCCGCCTTTGGCGGGATTGAAAACATTGGATTCCGGCTTTCGCCGGAATGACGACACGGTACACGGCCGTTACTTTATGGAGAGACTCTATTTAGAAATTGTCCGAGTTAGAGGGATAAGCTTGAGGAACCCATCGGGGGGAGACGGGGGGGAAGAGACCTAGAGCTTTTTGACGTGGCCGGGGGTCATTTACCAGTGGATATCTATTCAACATATTCAACTTCTTCAGACATTGTTTAGATAGATTCGCTTTGCTTTAGACTGTTTGGGAGCACACGTGGATTCCTGATGGGATATGCTGCCGTCCTGAAACATAATCGTATTTCTTTATCCATATCGCTCCGGGAAATCGGATGGATTAGTTTTAGTAGAAAGGTTGTGATCATTAATTGATGACACGATTCCTTTCCAAAAAAATGTGGTTATTGGGGATGAGTAGAATGGGGTTAAGAAACGGAAGACATTAAATTGTGATGGAAGGAGGAAATAAAAATGAGGGATAAGTCTAAATATGATCCTAAAGCGGTTGACCGACAGGGCATAGTGTTTAAGCTTCTATTCACCATTTTCTTTATCGTTTTTTGGGGAATGAGCGTTAATACCCAAGCCGAAACACAGTGGCCCAAATATATCAGTTTATCTTCTTCTGCGGGGACTCAGTGGACGGTTGCCGTCGGCATGAGTGCTCAAATCCAAAAATATACCGGAGTTGGCAGCTCAGCCCTGGGTCCGACGTCAGGTACTGAGACCAACCTTCGTAATCTCAAGGCTAAAAAAGCGGAGTTGGCCTTGAATAGTAATCCAGCGATTACTGAGGCTTGGACAGGAACCGGGCCGTTTAAAGAAGATGGGCCCCAAAAATGGCTTCGAACAATCTCTCGGACCTGGGTAACGAATTTTTACATCATTGCAAGCAAGAAATCAGGCATCAAAATCTTCGAGGACTTAAAAGGAAAGAGATGGGGAGATCTCTATGTTGGATCTTCTATGACAGTATCCCTCTTGAAGGGGTTAAAAAAGATTCATAATATGACTGAAAATGATTATAAGAGTCTCCCTGCCAGTGATTATGCTGGATTTGTAGCCATGTTGAAAGAGGGAAGAGCGGACGCCGTCTCATTTTTTGGTGGTATCCCCTCGCCCCAAGCCCTCGATTTGAATTCTTCAATGGAAATTACCTTTATCTCATTGAGCAAGGAAGCACAAGCCCGTTTGCCAGAAGAAGCCCCCGGTTACAGTCCGGGGATCATCCCTGCTAACAGTTATAAGGGGCAAGACAAGGACGTCGCCGTGGCACAGACTCTCATGACTTTTATGACCTCTCAAAGTATCGATAATGAGGTGATTTATGGAATATGTAAGGCCCTCTTCGATCACCCGGAGGAGTTGGAGCCCATTCACCCAAATTTTAAGGAATTTGCAAGAAAGCCTATCTCCAAGTATGTCACCGTCCCTTATCACGAAGGTGCGATTAAGTATTACAAAGAGAAGGGTTTATGGAACGAAGAACTTGAGGTCCTCCAGAAAAAGCTCTTATCCAATTGATGTTTAACGTTAGTTTTGTGACAAGCAGGAGAATCGGCCCGGAGAATAAACAATTATAGAGGACACCCGCATATTTCCCTTAGAGTTTGCTCGGAAAAGGATAGGAAAAAGGGGAAGCAATGACGATACCCCGGAAACAATGCCAGGGAGTGAAAGCAAGAATTGTTTCTGTAATTGCTATTACCATGGCTCTCTACAATCTGTTTTATTTCTCGCACGCCCTCGAAAAGATGGGGATCTATATTTTGGCTGCTTCCCATGCAGCGGCGAACGTCGGATTTATTCTGGTTTTGGTCTTCCTTCTTGCACCAATCAAAAAAGGTATCCCACGGGATAAAATCCCTTGGTATGATTCCTTGTTTGCTTTTTTCAGTGCCTTGGGGACAGGTTATTTCTTCTTCATGGGTCGCGGGATGATCATGCGCGATGCCTTACCCGATATCTTCATGATGGATCTATTGATGGGGAGCCTTACAATAGTTCTTCTCCTTGAGGCGAGTCGACGAGTGGTCGGGGTGGCGATGCCCATTATTGCGATCTTTTTCATCCTCGAAACAATGTTCTCCAATTATATCCCCGGCCTTTTTCAGGGAAGGGGTTTCTCCTGGGGATCGATCGTTAAACAATTGTATATTTGGGATGCCGGAATCTTTGGCATTCCCATGTACGTTGCTTCCACTATTGTGATCGCCTTTATTATTTTTTCTAATTTCCTCCAACACTCGGGAGCTGGCAAGTTCATTATTGATGTTGCTTTTTCTCTTTTTGGAAGGTTTAAGGGTGGACCCGCAAAGGTAGCTGTTGTTGCCAGTGCCTTATTCGGTACGATTTCAGGGAGTACATCGGCTAATGTAGCGGGGACAGGAGTCTTCACCATACCCATGATGAAACAGGTGGGGTATAAACCTCACTTTGCCGGTGCGGTGGAAGCAGTTGCCTCTAATGGCGGCCAAATTATGCCACCCGTTATGGGCGCGGTCGCTTTTATCATGTGTGAATTCCTGCAAATATCTTATATTTCTGTATGCATCGCTGCCCTGCTTCCTGCCATCCTTTATTTTCTTGCACTTCTTATTATGGTACACCTGGAGGCATTGAAAGAAGGACTTAGAGGTTTACCCCGTGAAATGCTTCCCTCCTTTAAAAAAACGATGTTGAGTGGCTGGTTTTATTTGATCCCTATCCTTGTATTGGTCTTTTTCTTGGCATTTTTTCGGTATTCCCCCGAATTCGCAGTCTTATATGCATTAGGAAGCTTGTTTTTGGTAGGTCTTTTCAAAAAAGGCTCCATTTTACAGGTGCGTAAGATTATGGAATGTATGAAATCTTCTGGCCTGGCCATGTTGGAAGTGGGAACTGCCTGTGCAACGGCAGGTATTATCATGGGTTGCATCGGCCTCTCCGGTTTGGGGCAAAAACTCTCAATGGGACTCTTGTCTCTCTCGGGAGGAAGTTTGCCCATACTGTTAGTCGTTACTGCGATTGCAGCGTTTATACTCGGTATGGGGATGACGTCCATACCTATTTACATCATGTTGGTGATTTTAGTGGCTCCAGCTTTGATACAGATGGGTGTACTTCCTCTGGCAGCTCATCTATTTGTATTCTATTGGGGTCTGGTATCGTTTATTACTCCACCCGTTTGCATCGCTGCCTTTGTCGCTGCGGCTATTGCCCAAAGCAAACCCTTCCAGACGGGATGGCAGGCCACCAAACTGGGCATCGCTTCCTTTATTATTCCTTTCTTCTTTGTCTATAGTCCGGCTCTTTTACTAAAGGGTCCCCCTTGGGAAATTGTGCAGGCTGTCATCACGAGCATTTTAGGAATTGTAGCTTTATCAGCCTCCGTTGCCGGATACGGTTTGAAAAATCTAAATATTTGGGAGCGATTGCTCCTTTTCGGAGCAGCAATGCTACTCATCCATGTGGGATGGAAGACAGATTTAATAGGATTTGTCCTCATGGGGATCGTTGCATTGAACCAAATCATTGGGAGAAGGAGGCTAAAGGATGGTACCGAAGTGATATTAAGTTAAAAAGGAGGAAAACCATGGCGTATAAGGACCTAAGAGAATTTATTTCAAAGTTAGAGGAAGAAGGTGAATTAAAAAGGATAAAGGCGGAGGTTGATTGGAATCTTGAACTTTGTACCATTGCAAAATTGAATGAGGAGAAAAGGGGTCCAGCACTTCTTTTCGAAAATGTGAAGGACTATCCCACCCCGGTGCTCACCAGCGCTTTTTCAACCCCGAGAGGTGTGGCGTTGGCATTAGGTCTGCCTAAGACAACTTCTCTCGTTGATACTATCAAAACATGGGTAGAAAGGGCGAAAACCAAGATCCCTCCCGTATGGGTCAGTAATGGCCCATGTAAGGAAAATATTGATAAAGGGGACAAAGTCGACATTTTGAAATTTCCAGTTCCCCGATGGTATGAAGGGGATGGAGGGAGATACATCGGAACAACTTGCTGCATTATTACTAAGGATCCCGACACAGGTTGTGTAAACGTGGGTACTCACCGAATGATGGTCCATGATAATAAATCGACTGGTATATGGATGATTCCTGGAAAACATATTCAGTTGCAGTTTGTAAAATATGCTGAAAGAAATGAACGAATGCCAGTTGCCGTGGCCATTGGTGTGGATCCGGTTGTGTTTGCATGTTCCAGCGCGCCTTTCCCGATCAATGAATGTGAATACGATTATATGGGTGGGATCAGAGGTGAGCCTGTCCAGGTGACAAAAGGAGAAACTGTTGATCTACCTGTTCCAGCTTCAGCGGAGGTAATACTGGAAGGTTACGTAGATCCCAAGGAATCGAAACATGAAGGACCTTATGGAGAGTACTCAGGCCATTATCAGGCAGCCTATCCGAAACCCGTCTTCAGGATAGAATGCGTTACTTACCGTAATCATCCTATTCACTGGGGATGTACGACTGGGCTACCCATTACAGATATTCATATGCTTCAAACGTTAAATAGATCGGCTTTGCTCTGGAGTGATTTGGAGCACATGGGACTTCCCGGAATTCGGGGTGTCTGTTGTCCTCCCGAAACAGGAGGGTACTTCACCGCAATCGTCTCTATAAAACAATTATATTTAGGACACGCGAGACAGGTTGCAACGTCTTGTGTGTCTGTAGCATCCGGCAATTATTCGACGAAATTAGTGGTCGTTGTCGATGATGACATTGATCCTTCAAACCTGAGTGAAGTATGGTGGGCTATTGGCATGAGGTACCAGCCCGACAGAGGAACGGATATCCTGAACAGGGGCCGTTGCTCCCCGATTGATCCCTCGCTCCATATGGGAGATAAGAATTATACCTCAAGGATCCTAATTGATGCGACAATTCCTTTCGAATGGGAAGAAAAAGACAGACCCCAAGTCATCAAGTTAACAGATGAAGTCGTAAAAAGGGTCAAAACGAGATGGGAAGAATTTTTTCCCAAATAAAAACATTCTCGAAGATGTTAAAGGGGGTGGTTACTTTGGATGGGTAGGAGGAGGGTTAAGAAAAGGAAGACATTAAATGGTGACCAAGTAAGAATCGATAAAAAAGGAGGAAATAAAAATGAGTCCTAAGTTTGAATATGATCCTAAAGTGGTTGGCCGAGAAGGGCTGGTGTTTAACCTTGAAGACGGTTTGGAGTATCCTGAAACAAAAAATGTACCGGGTTTACCAGCAGGCTCTGGGAAAAGACGGATGGTGGCGACACCTCCCACCGGTGCAAGATTGGTGGGTGTACACGCCCTGACACTAAAACCTGGAGAAGAATCAGTGCTTCATTCACACCCCTTATCGGAGGAAGTGATTGTCATGGTGAAGGGGACTGCGGAGATCACCCTTGGGAATAAAACTTATGAATTTAAGCCTGGCTATGTCCTTTACGCTCCG
>Ga0184631_10000065_pt1 | contig 17927 bp, 17 predicted proteins | sample PLM4_90_b1_FD_133160 | JGI IMG/M metagenome (GOLD analysis project Ga0184631, IMG submission 133160) | Groundwater sediment microbial communities from an aquifer in East River, Colorado, USA - PLM4_90_b1 | ecosystem: Environmental > Terrestrial > Soil > Riparian zone | place: USA: East River... | reverse complement strand
GAATTGCCGTGAATCAGGCGACTTGCATGGGATGTGCGGGAAATACGCCGTACAAACTCCTTCATCCGCAAGTGCATGCGGTTGCTCGTTGCCTGCGTGGGAAGCGCAAAATAGATGCCCGTTGTTTTTTCTGAAACGAGTAACCGATACGCAGCCCATAACGCAGCTTCCGTCTTGCCCATACCCATCGGCGCTTCGATGACATACACTCCTGGACCACCTATCATCGCGAGTGCTTTCTCCTGCATCTCGTTCGGAACCCATCGAATGTCGGGCGATTCCGCGTCATGGAATAAATCGTGAAATGACAGGTTATCGATAAATTCACTCTTTCGGAATCCGATTGATTCGAGTGCTTGCTTTGCAAACGAGAGGACATCAACATCTCCCGTTCTACGCTCAGGAGGAAAAAAACGTTCGTCAGACCCTATCCAATCGGCGACAGAAGTGAGGCCCGCAAGCCACCAGATGGCAGGCGATTCATCCGTTAGGGCACTAACTGAGCTTTCGCCGTTGAGAATGTTCCAAAGTCGTTCAGCGCATTTTTGGCGTTCACTATTCCAATCAATGCCACTGTTGTCTTCCGTGATTTGTTTTATCAACGGCGGTTTGATGCCGCGCGGATTAGGGAGATATTTTATCCGGCCATGATGCGCTCCGAGGACTGCCGCCAGATAGGAAGCCGAATCTCTCGATATGCTCGTATTCAGGAGGAAATCTTGAATCGCCGCCTGAGAAACCTTCCCATGATCAGATTCCATTACGTTCCAGCGATAATTACGTTCGATCTCTGACAAATTGTTTTCTTCAAGCCATTTGTCGCACTTCCGCTGAAACCCTGGCGATATTTTCCCCAAGTCGTGGAGAGCAGCAAGACTGCCGACGCCTGCTGCTTGCAACTGAAACCGGTCAAGAAGTTCCGGCGACAACTCCGCTATACATCGCGCAACATAGCCTACATTCATCATATGATCATAAGCTGAAATGCCGGGCTTATCATCTGGAGTTGTCTTGGCCCAAAAGTGAGTCATACTTTTCCCTTTGTCAGTTGATTTTCCGCCGCCACGTCGAGGCAGTGATACGGCAAGAGATGATAGTCATCGCCATCCTTTTCCGCCTTGCCCCAATATTTGAAATACGTCTCAGACACGACCCCTCCGTTGCGTAAACCGATTTTAAAAACCGTTCAAACCGTTGCAACCGTGCAAGCCGTTTAAGCCGTTAAACCGTTTGAACCGCTGGAACCTGTTTACCGAATTGCAGATCATGGCATAGCCAGGTGTAAAAGTATATCGGGGAATCCCTGATTTTGGGCTTCGAAAAACCTTAGGCTGAAAAAACAACAGATATTTCTTTTCGGTCTATCAAGCGTTCAATCAACATGATTTCAACTGCTTAAGCCGTTTCAAGCATGAATCGTTTAAACCGCTGCGACCGTTGGAACCGTTTAAACCGTTATTTCCCCACCATCTCCACCCACATCCTCGCCACCAACCTCGCATCGTCAAGGGCGCGGTGGCGCTTGGCCTCTCCAGGTATCCTGCCGAACAAATGCCGGTAGACCGTTTCAAGTCTGTGATTCAGCAGCTTCGGATACAGACTCCTGCTCAGTTCCAGCGTGCAGTGATAAGGATTCGTCAGCTCAATGCCGAGCCGCAGAAATTCATCGTGTATAAACCCCATATCGAATCTCGCGTTATGTGCCACCAAGCTGCAATCGGCAATGAACTTTTTGAATTCCGGGATGATCTCGTCCGCTGTCGGCTTGCCAATCAACATCTCTTCGGTAATTCCGTGCACTTGTTGCGCCGCCCAATGAATCCGCTCTTTAACACAGATGAGCGCATGGAACTCCTCGCCAATTCGGCCCCCTTCAAGCACAACCGCGCCGATCTCGATGATCCGGTCTCCGCGCTTTGTTGAAAGTCCGGTTGTCTCAACATCAACAGCGATGAATCTCCCCGCTGCCTTGGAGTTCTTATTTTCAACATCATCTTTTGCGGTTCTTCGTCTCATATCCTACCAAACGCCAGGCTCAAAACGTGAGCCTGTGAAAATAAAATCCCTTTCATTCCAACATGCTCCAATAGGGCGACAAAACGATAATCGAAACAACTGAATGCCATTTACGTATATTTCGATCACAGTAAGAACGGAAAACTTTTATAATAAAAAAACAATCTTTGCCGTATCAATGCACGACGCTGACGGAATAACGATAATACAAAAGGTGGGTAACAGTGTGGACTCCGATATCAGGAGAATAAAGCTTAATTATCGGAGATCGAAATACAGGGCTCTAAGGATAGGACGGCACTACGCTAATGCCGGATTATTTTTGCGGAACGATGAACTGTTTGATTGCGGCGAGAAATTCCCGCGCGTTTATCACTGCCTGCTCCGCTTCCTCGCGCGGGATTTGGATCAGGTCCTTGTAGTCGCCTTCCTGCCTGAGATTGAACGTGCTGTGAAGTATCGTTGAAAAGCGCTTGTCTATCTTTCCGGTTTTTACAAATTCCCTGTCGAACTCCGACATGATGCCTTTGTGCTTGGACGTTTTTATACGTATCCCGGTTTTCAGAAACAACGCTTGCAACGCATAAAACATGGCATAGTAGGCCCGGTTGATAATGGCCCTCGAACTGAAAGCGCTTTTGAGCATTTCCTCGGCTTCGGCGCGTGTTTCCTCCGCCTCCTTAAGCCGATAGTCAAAGAGGACATCCTTATCCGTCATACCTCGACCCCCTCTTCAACGATATTTTGCACGATAAAGGAAGACCGGAGGGGCGTTTCCTCCAGTTCCTGACGGGTAAATACAAGGGGCGATATGTGCAGTAAATGCTCAAAGCCCACTTCCCAGGCGACTTCCTGGATCTTTCGCTTAATTTCCTCATCAATCCGTTCAACTTCCATGAACACGTCCATATCGGAATCTTCGTCAGCATCCCCACGCGCGCGAGAGCCGAACACGCGAAAATCAACAAGCGTGACCGTCGCGGAGATCTTGTTTTTCAGTTCCTCGGCTATTTGCTGGTCTCTCCTGGTCATAGGATGTACCCTCGAACCTTCCGCGCTTCATATTTCATGCCAGCACGCCTTCACGCTGAATGTTTCTCAAAAGGGGGGTGTTTTTCCAGAGTGGATTTTTCAGAATGGATTGAGCTGCAACGCGGACGGAAATATATACGTAGTATTTAAGATCGAGTTCAAAGGCGATATTTAAAATCACTTCATCAACCTCGGGAGTTTTCTCCGAAACGACGATAAACAAATCGATATCCGAACCCGGCGTGTCCATATCGTTTGCTTTGGATCCGAACAACTTGATCGCTTTGATCGTCTTGCCCAGGCTTCTTCTGGCAAGTTCGCAAAATTCTTTAACAGCTTCTCTGTCCTTTTTTTTCCTCAACATCCCGTTCTCCCGCAACTGCTTCCGCAATCCTCATGCCGCCAGCCCTGTCTTCCTGTCGGGGCGGGAAATTCGAAATTCCCGAATGAATGCTCCTTTCGTTCAATAATAACGAAACGCGCTGCTTTCGTCAACCCAAAAGATTTCGCCGAACAGCAGTACGTGCTTTTGAGCCGCTTGATTTCTTGGGATCTATCTTCTGCTGCCGTAACAACGCCTTGCTCAGCAGATCCACAACCTCTGCCCGCAAAGATTCCGGCGCGAGCACCTCCACCTCCGGCCCGTGTTTCAAAATATCCATGACAAGCTCCCGCGAATCTGAGTACGGCACTTCAAGAATGTACTGCCCGTCCTCAAAGCGCCCTTTCTGCTTCGGATGCCAGATTTCGTCAGCCACCCAGCGGGAACGTTCGGAAGAGAAGCGAAGAACGGCCTTCTGTTTCGGTTTCCCGGCGAAGATGCCGTAGGCGGAGGCGAAGTGAGCATTCAGCTTATCATCAGGGATGTCCTTTGCCGGTTCTTCGAGCGTCTGGGCCTGCAGGATGCGGTCCACGGAAAAGCTCCTGAGCGCTTTTTTAGCATGGTCCCAGGCGTCAAGGTACCAGTTGTCACGGTAATGAATGATGCGCTGCGGAGAGATGGTGCGTTCGGAGGTTTGATCCTTGGTGCGGCCATGGTAAACGATGAGGAGACGCTTTCGCCCGAGGACTGCGCCTGCTACGGTGGGGAAGTTTTCCGGGTCGCATTTTCGGCCTGCCATGGGCAGGATGCGTATGCGCCTCGTGGTGTCGCCCCGGGCCGTTCCCTTTGTCATGAGAATGCGCTCGATTCGCTCACGAAGCGGCGCAATGTGGCTTTCGAGCAGGCCGGGTTGTATTTCCGCCAGCAGATGCTGGACCGTCAATAGTGCGTGCAGTTCGGCGGCATTAAACCAGAGACCAGGCAGTTCATAGGGATGCTCGTCCGTTTGCGCATAGCGATAACCTTCTGTTGTGCGGTCAAACTGGATCGGCGCGCCGAGATAATTTCGCATATCGCTGATGCTGCGATTGACCGTTGCGCGGGAGCACTCGAGCTTTTCCTGGAGAACGGTATGAGAGACCGGATAGCGCGACTGGCGCAGGACCCGGTCCAGGCAGTAGATGCGGTCAAAGAGATCCATGGGCCTCCATTGAACCTCCCTGCAGCGAACTGCAGGGAATTTCGATTCTCAAGGTAAGAACATAATCGTATTCGCTCGCTAACCCCGCAGCAGGTTATGCTTACTCCAGAATTCCTGAAATGCCTTGTGAACTCAGTTCTGGACGAGGCTATCAGATGGAGCGGAAAATAGCAATACCCTTACCCTACCCGGGTTCCTCATTTTTATTTGACTGCTCACGGGAAAAGCGGTAGCTTTAGCATAGCGCGGTCAGTACCGCTACCAAATGACTTAAGGCTAAGAGTAAGGGCAATCTCGGGGAATCAGTTGTGATACCGTAGCGCGACCTTTGGACGCAACCAGTGCGGGAAAATCCGTCGGGAGTGAATCCCGACGCTACGTAAGTCATTTGTAGCGCCCCCTTTTACAGGGGGCGAACATTCCGGCGAACGGGACGAGTGTTGCGGAGAAAAGACAAATAATGACGGCCGCAGTGAGATTCGGTTCGGAGTGTTTAGTTCGCAGTTCGGAGGACAAACGTAGTGAAAACCGCCGTTGACATCTACAAATTGCTGCCTAAAACAAACTGTGGCAAATGCGGAACCGCAAGCTGTTTCGGATTTGCCGCAAAACTGGCGACCCACCAGGCCTCGCCTGACGACTGCGGCAGCATGACTGATGAAGCACGCGAATTACTCCGTGCGGCTGACACCGACCGGCAAGCATCGCCGGGCACGGTCTACGAACAGGCACTTGCCTCTTTGCAGCCGAAAATTCAAGCATTGGATTTCCGGAAAGTTGTCTCCCTGTTCGGCGCAACCTTCAGAAACGCCGAGACCCTGGAGATTGCCTTCCTGAACGAAACATACCGGGTCACGAAAGAGAAGGTTTTTGATACCTCGGGCAAGGAGCCGCGGCCCTGGATCTCCATCCTCATCTACAATCACCTCTCCATGCCCGACCCGCCGCCGCCCTCGGGAGAATGGATAACCTTCAGTTCCGTGCCGTCCTCCCATGCAAAGGACAAAGCATGGGCCGGTCATGTTGAAGAGGTGATCGCGAGTCATTTTGACGGAAAGGTTGCCGAGTTAAAAGCCGCCTGCGAGCGGTTCGGCGGGGCACGGGTCGAGATAGATGGCAGCCACGATGCGGCCTATGAATTTCATTTTTTCCCGCACTATCCCGTGCTTCTCCTGTTCGACGATGCAGTGCCGGAGGAAACGTTTCCCGCGCAGTGCAAACTGCTCCTGGACAGCACCGCGCCGCGTTACCTGGATATCGAGTCAATCGTGGTGCTGGGAGAGGAGTTTGCGGGCCGCCTTACTGCGTGATGCGCTGGGAGTTCGGAGTTGGTAGTTCGGAACGCGTTTCAATATATTTAGGAGCGATTAAATGCGGTTCGGAGTAGTGTGCTAAAGAGATTTCATTAGCCCGCTCAGCATTTTCGATATCTCTGTGCAGAACATTCTCGATTGTTTTTTTGTTTCTTCATCAAAAAAGGCTTGCCTGCAAGATATCTCGCTAATCGATACACATTCTCTCGTCGATCTCCGAGCTATTTTCAAGTATTGATTAAATTCCGCCTTGGTGCCTCCGCTGCCTTCCGCGATATTCAGGCATATGGATGTCGCAGCTCTTTTAAACTGATCGGTAAGGGAAAACAGCTCCTCTTTGGGAAATGTTTTCGTAACCCTATAGACAAAATCAACATATTCCAACGCTCGTTGATACACCTTCAGGTTTTCAAAATCAAACGGCTCGTTGCGCATTTTCACTCTCCTTTTTCCAACTCCAAACTCCGAACTCACAACTCCGAACTTTTTCATCCTTTACCCAGGGGGTCGAACTTCTTGCCTCCGCTTTCGACAAACTTGCTGAAAAACTCGACGTAATGGAGCCTGAGGGAGTGGATGGTTGGAGAAAACACGCCGAGGATGATATTGAGGATGTGAAGCAGTGCGGCCATCGCCACGCCGATAACGACGTCTCCCATTTCGCCCGCGATGCGGTTTGCCACGTAGGCGAGCAGTACCGACGTGAGGCCGATGGCCATGATCCTGACGTAGGAGATGATGTTCCCGATGCTTTTGAGAAGTTCGAGGGGCGCCAGAATGCCGCCGAAAAAGAACAGGAACGGCGCGGCTATCAGGACCGCGATGATGATGGGCCTTGAAAACAGTGCGGGAAAGAACCCGAAAAACGAAGCGAACACGGCAATCAGGCCGAGAATGATGACGATGTTCAGGATTTTGTAGACCGCCTCCCTCCGGATGTGCTTCTTGAAGGCGGTTACGACGCCCAGCACCAGTCCCAGGAGAATATGCACCGCGCCTGCGGAGAGCGAGAACACCATCATCGGCACCACCGACGTCCGCCGCTCGATCAACAGGGGCTCAAGCCCAAGAAGCCTCGCGCCGAGATCGCCGAACAACTCGCCGTAGAGCAGGCCGAAGAGGATGGTATACAGCGATGACACCAGGAGGATCCTGGACGCATCGGCCACATCCTTGTTTTTTGCAAACCGTTTGATCAATATGAACGCCAGGACCGCGAGCACCACGCCGTATCCCGCATCGCCGAGAATCATGCCGAAAAAGACGGGGAAGAAGATGCCGATGTACGGCGTCGTATCGAGAGAGGTGTAGGCCGGCAAGGGAAGCATGCGGCTGAAGAGTTCGAAGGGTTTGAAGTAGGGCGGGTTCGCGAGAACGATCGGGGCATGTTCAAGTTCTTTTTCACGCACATGCTTCTCTTCCAAAATCACCAGCATGCCGAACGACGCTTCCAGCTGCGCCTTCAGCCTCCCCACATCATCCGAGGGCATCCATCCACGGACATAAAAGCACATCTGCGTCCGGTATATCGATGCCGTCGTTGTGAGCAGGGAGACCCGTTCATCGATCCATTCCCGGACACGGCGGTAGAGCGGCAGCCAGCGACGGCCCATGTTCGCAAGCTCCCCGTCGGTCTTTTCGATCTCCAACGACAGTTTAAGGGCTTGCGTCTCCAGGTACGTGATCTTATCGGCAAGGGAAAGCTTATCGAAGTCCGGCGGAAAACTCATCTCCGGGACATGCTCCCGGGTCAATCCCTTGCTCACCGATTCAGCGACGCTCTTTTCTATGGTGATCATCCCCGCGAGCGTGCCGTCCCCGGCCGGCACCGTGAAGAGCTTGAAGTTCCCTCCTGTCATCCTCGAAACGAGGGCGCGCACATGGTCCACCGCGCTCTGGTCCTTGATCGTGAGCCCGATGATGTCAAAATCGGGCCGGGTATGGGCCTCTTTGAAAAGAGCGTCGATGGTATTCAGAAATTCGGCAAAGTGTCCAAGTTCCGCTTTTTCCGTTTTCAGCGCCGACTTCCTCTCCTGGAGCGCCCTGGCAGTCTCGAGGTGCTTTTCAACAGTATAGAGGATGGTCCCTACGATCGACTGCGGCTGGATATAGCTCGTCCTCACCTGCGTCCTGGGGAGAAAGGTCATAAGGTCATCGATCTTTCGGCGCAAATCATCGAGGAAGAGACGCTCAAAAAGGACCCGTTCCCGGTCATCGTGAAGAAAGGGCCTGAGTTTTTCCTCTCCCGCCTCCCTTTCCCCCAGCTCCGTTGCCTCCGGTTCGATCTGAAGCACGTTCAGCCTCTGCAGAAGCATAATAACGTCCTGCAAAGACTCCTTCGGGCCAACGATCTCTACCTTCGACATTCTGACTATCATGGTCCCGTCCCGGCGGCGATGTGTTCATTGTCAACGAGACCTAACCGCTCTTCCAGGTTGTTGTGCACTCCCTGAGACTATTGTAGCAAAAATGCGGATTTCTGCATTACTTATGACGCTTTTGATCGGCAGGTTGCTTTGAAAAATACCGGGGATGTCATTGCGAACTATTCCTTATTCACGCCGTACCGCGTGAATAAGGAATTCCACATTCCCGTCCTGACCCGTAATGGGTGAAGGGATAACGCCTTTTACGTCGCACCCCTGTCCGCGAACAAAGGTGGCGATCCTGTCGATTGCCGCTGCTCTCGCCGTAAGGTCGCGCACGATCCCGCCCTTCCCCACCTGGTCCCTTCCCACTTCGAACTGGGGCTTGATGAGGGCTGCGATGTCCGCATGGGGTTTCAGAAACTGCAGGATTGCGGGAATGACCTTTTCAAGAGAAATGAAAGAAACATCGATGACCGCAATATCGGCCAATTCCGGGATGAGAGCCGGGTCGATCTGGCGGATATTCACGCGCTCAATGGTGACGACACGGGGGTCCTGCCGGATCTTCCAAGCCATCTGGCCGTAGCCGACATCCACGGCGTAGACCTTCTTGCAGCCATGCTGCAGCAGGCAGTCGGTAAAACCGCCCGTGGATGCGCCGATGTCAAGGGCCGTTGCTCCCTCAACGGAGAGCGTGAATTCCTTTAATGCCGCTTCAAGCTTAAGGCCTCCCCTGCTCACAAAGGGAAGCACTTCGCCGAGGATCCGGATCTCGGCCTCCCCGGGGACCGGCGCGCCCGACTTGTCCTGTTTCTGGCCGTTCACGAGCACCTGACCGGCCAGGATCAAGGCCTGGCCGCGTTCACGGCTGGCGACAAGGCCTCGCTCCACGAGAAGCTTATCAAGGCGCATCTTGCCCATTTTCTGTTTTCCGGCTTCAGACATGATCGCTTTCATTCAGCATAGTATGAGCATCGTCAGCATCATGTAAAAAAGGCGCCAAGAAATCTCTCAGCGCCTTCGTGTATTCATCAGTCTTTACTCCCAACTCCGCACTCCAAACTCCGAACTGCATTTAATAGCTCCGCAATCGAATCATGCATCCTTCGCTTTCAGGTTCGTTACCTGAGCCACAACTTTGAGGCGCGACTTTTCCACAAACCCCCGGACAGACGCATAAATGCCGTCCGCGTCAAGACCGTACTTCTGACGCAGCAGTTTCTGGGTCCCATGCTCCACAAAGGCATCGGGCAGGCCGATGCGAAGCGTCTTGACCCCCGTGATCCCGTTCGCATCAAGGCATTCGAGCACCGCTCCGCCGAAGCCGCAGGAAAGCGCGTGCTCCTCGACGGTCACGATCCTGCCTGTCTTTTTCGCAAGAGCAAGGACCATCGCTTCGTCGAGGGGCTTTACAAACCGGGCGTTCACCACTGATACGGAGAACCCATCGTCGGCAAGCCGCTTCGCGGCCTCGATCGAGGGGCAGACCATGTTGCCGATGGCGATGATCGCCGCCTCGCTCCCGTCCTTGATCAGCTCCGCCTTGCCGATCGGAAGTTTTTTCAGTTCCTGGTCCATGGGCACGCCGCAGCCGATGCCGCGCGGATAGCGCACCGCCGACGGGCCGCTGTGCTCCACCGCCGTCTTGAGCATGTGCTGGAGTTCGTTTTCGTCCTTCGGCGCCATCACGACGATGTTCGGAACATGGCGCAGATAGGCGATATCGAACACGCCGTGATGGGTGGGGCCGTCTTCCCCGACGAGTCCGGCGCGGTCAAGCGCAAGGGTCACCGGGAGGTTCTGGAGACAGAGATCGTGGACCACCTGGTCATAGGCGCGCTGGGTGAAGGTGGAGTAGATGGCGGCGACGGGGTGCAACCCCTCGGCGGCCAGCCCGCAGGCGAAGGTGATGCCGTGGGCCTCGGCGATGCCCACGTCGAAGAACCTTCCGGGATACCGTTGCGCAAAGGCTTCGAGTCCGGTGCCCTCGGACATGGCCGCTGAAATAGCGACGATCCGGTCATTGTCCTCGGCGAGTTTGATCATGGTCTGGCCGAACACCTCGGTGTAGCTCATGATAGTCTGCTTCTTGGCCGCGACCTTTCCGGTCTTCGGGTCAAAGGGCGGTGTGCCGTGATACTGCGAGGGGCTGGATTCGGCGAATTCGCACCCCTTTCCTTTTTTCGTGACGATGTGGACCAGGACCGGCCAGGTGTACTCCTTGATGTTCTCGAAGGTCTGGAGCAGATGGTCGATGTTGTGCCCGTCGATCGGGCCGATATACTGGAACCCGAGGTCCTCGAACAGCATACCCGGGACCATCAGGCCCTTGATGGAATCCTCCGCCTTTTTGGCCAGGTTGAACATGGATTCGCCGACCTTGGGGATGCCCTGCAGGAAGGTCTTGGCGTCCTGACGCAGCTTGGTGTAGAAGTGGCCGGTCATCATCCTGCTCAGGTACGACGAGAGGGCGCCCACGTTCGGAGAGATGGACATTTCGTTGTCGTTCAGGATCACCACGAGGTTCTTCTTCAGATGTCCCGCCTGGTTCATGCCTTCGAAGGCCAGGCCGGCTGAGATGGACCCGTCGCCGATGACCGCTATGACCCGGAAGTCCTCTCCCTTGATGTCACGGGCCGCCACCATGCCCAGCGCCGCGGAAATCGACGTGCTCGCGTGACCTACGTCGAAATGGTCATAGGGGCTTTCCTCCCTTTTCGGGAACCCGCTGATGCCGCCGTGCTGACGGAGCGTAGGAAACTGCGCGCGCCTGCCCGTGAGCAGCTTGTGCGCATATGCCTGGTGTCCCACATCCCAGACAATTTTGTCTTTGGGCGTATCAAAGGAGTAATGCAGCGCGATCGTCAGTTCGACCACGCCGAGGCTGGAAGCCAGGTGACCGCCGGTCTGCGAGACAACGTCGAGGATCTCCTGCCTGAGTTCCCCGGCCAGGGCCGGCAGTTCGATCTGGGGCAGGCCCCGCACGTCGTCGGTATTGTTTATTTTATCGAGTAGCATGAGTACCTCTTAATTCACTCTATTCACAATATACTTCGCCAGTTCCCTGAGCGGATCCGCCTTGCGATCGAAGTTCCGGAGGGAATGGATCGCCTGGTCTGCAACCTCGCAAGCCCTGAGGCGCGATTCAGCGAGACCGTAAAAGCTCGGGAACGTTTTTTTGCCTTTTTTAAGGTCGCTGCCCGCGTCCTTGCCGAGTTCCTCCTCCTTGCCCGTCAGGTCGAGGATATCGTCGGCGATCTGGAACGCAAGCCCCGCCATCTCTCCGTACCGGGTCAATGCCGCGAACTGGCGTTTTCCCGCCTTTGCATAAAGCGCCCCGACCCGCACTGACGCGCGGATAAGAGCGCCGGTCTTGTGCGTATGGATGTATTCGAGCGTCGCAAGGTCGGCATCCCTGCCCTCGGACTCCATGTCGACCACCTGTCCTCCCACCATGCCGAGGACGCCCGAGGCAGTGCTGATCTCTTTGATGATGGCTATGAGCCTTTTCGCGGGGACTGCTTCGGTTCTGCGGCGATCGGACAGCACTTCGAACGCCATGTTCAAAAGAGCGTCCCCCGCAAGGATGGCAACGGCTTCGCCGTATGCCTTATGACAGGTCGGCCTGCCGCGCCGCAAATCGTCATCGTCCATGGCGGGAAGATCGTCATGGATCAGCGAGTAGGTGTGAATCAGTTCCAGCGATCCGGCCAGGGGAAGCAGTCCGGCGGTCTTTGAACCGAGCGCCTCGGCCGCCGCTATGGCCAGAATGGGGCGCACCCGCTTGCCGCCGGCAAAGAGGCTGTAGCGCATGGCTTCATGCACCGAGGTCGGGAACATCTTCGCGGAAGGAACGAGTGTATCGAGTGTTTTGTCGACGACACTCTTTTTTTTGAAAAGATATGCCTTGATATCCATCATAAAATCAAGCTCCAAATCTCAAGCACCAAATCCTAAATAAATGCCACATTTCAAATTGCAAACGGTTTGGAAATTGGAATTTTGAAATTCGATATTATTTGGGATTTCGGATTTGGGATTTGTAATTTGCCTCCCCCTTATTCTTTTTCCTGTTCTTCAAAAGGCTGGGCTTGTAGCTTTCCGCCCCTGTCCTTGAGGAGAATTTCCACTTTTCGCTCCGCCTCTTCCAGCCGCGTGTTGCAGATGCGCGATAGTTTGATCCCTTCCTCGAACAATTTCAGCGACTGCTCCAGCGGGAGGTCTCCCTGCTCAAGCTCCTGCACGATCTCTTCCAGCCGCGCCAGGGCCGGCTCAAACTTTTTTTCCGCCATACGCTTTCAACTCCGCAGGTCCACGGGAATGAACACTTCATGCCAGCGACCGCTTCTTTTATTATATCCAGAACATCACGGTAAAATCAAGTGAAATGCGGCGGATTCCGACTCCGGACGTGCCGCATGCAGGGTCGAGGCCTCCTGAAGCTCCGGCTGTTACGATAAATATTTTTTTAAATTGATTTTGGCGGCGTTGGGATCAATGGTGCCGGAAACGGAGCGCTTATAGCGGCCGGCGGCGGTCTCAAGAAGGCTCACTTCCGCATCGGTATTCAATTCCGATCCGTCAAGCGCGGTCAGCAGCAGGACGCGGGGACGCACCAGGTCGCGCGTCTGATGCATGACCAATCCCATCTCGCCCGTATCCAGTTTGAGAAGCGAGCCGATGGGGAAGATGCCGATCATGTTGACGAAGGCCTTGACAAGGACGGGATTAAATGCCAAGCCCCGCTTGGCGATCAGTATCCGCATGGCATTATCGGGCGGCATCTTGGCGCTGTAATACACCCGGGCGGCCGTGAGCGCTTCATAGGCATCGGCAATGGCCACGATCTGAGAGAAAATGTGCTGCTTGAGTTCGCCATCGGCCTGTGGATATCCGCGAATGTCGCCATGCTGATGGTGTTCATAGGCCGCCACCATTGCAAGCTTGGACAGTCCCGGGGTGTCGGAAAGGAGCAAGGCCCCCTCGACGGGATGCCGCTTGACCTGTTCCCACTCGTCGTCGTTGAGTTTGTCCGGTTTATTGATGATCTCATGCGGGACCGTCACCTTGCCGATGTCATGCATGAGCCCGGCGGCGCCGAGAATGGAAAGCTGGGGCTTGTCGAACGAGAGAAACGTCCCGAGTGAAACACAGAGGATCGACACGTTTACCGAATGGGCGTAGGTGTATTCATCATACATCTTGAGGCTTGTCAACCCCACGAGTGAGTCCCGGTTGTCGAGGACGTTGTCAACCATGGTCTGCACGATTGCGTTCATTTTGCGCAGGTTCGCGGTCTTATCCAGATGGATGGACTGGACCATCTCCTTTACCGCATCGAGAGCGTTCTGATAAATCTCGGTGGATTTTTTTACGCCCTCCTTGATTGCTCCTGCGGCTTTTTTTTCGGTAAGCAGCACGCGGTGAAGCTCGATGTGCGTGATTTCCTGTTTCGCCAAAACGGCGGGGAGGCCCCCCTCGGAGACCAGGAACGACGGATCTTTGCTCATCAAGCCGGCAAACCGGGCCAGTTCCTGCGAGGTAAGGCCCGGTTTAAAAACGATCCCGCCGATATCCCGGCTCACAAATTGCTCCAGGAGCAGCGAGAGGCTCTGTTCGAGCGGTACGGCCAGGGTCTCGAAAAACAGTTCGCCCCCCACCATATAGAAGGCCACGTCTTTCCGGCCCAGCAAGAGAGCTTCGATCGTTTTGAGAAGCTTTTCAGCCGAGGTTATCAGAAAGGGGTGTTCTTCCGGATAGAGGGACACATTCCTCATGACCGCCGCTATCTGCTGGAACGCGGCCCTCGCCGAATCGAGGAGCTGCTGCTTCGCAAAAAAGGACTGCCTCGCCTCTCCCTCGCTATCCTTTTGCTCTTCCGCCATGTTTCCCTCTTTCCTTGATCTGTTCCATGGCCCGCAAAGCCGCGTTCTTGAGCTCCCGTTGAAGCGTCGGCGACTTCCACCACCGGGTGCGCTCATATCTTTTCAGAAAGACCATCGCATCGCGGCCGCCGATCTTCCCGAGCGCCCGGATCGCCTCGAGCGTAAGTTCATGGTCCTTCTTCGTGAGCGGCCGGTCCTCCAGATACGTCAGCAGGGGGATTGTTTCCTCCGTGACAAGACCGGCAAGTTCGGTGAATGCGCGAATGGCGGTCTTTTGTATAGACTCGTCTTTGTCCCGCAGAAACTTGGCCATGACAGCGGCCGCTTTTTTCCCGCCTATGGAGATCAGGCTCGTGATCACTTCCTCCCGTATCCGGAGATTTCCGTGGTCCGCCGCCTTCCGGAGCATGACGAGGGCCTGGTCCGTCTTGCATTCACCCAGGATGCTCACGATGTTGCGCACAAAATACCAGCGGCTGTCCGTAAGGTGCTCGCCGAGCAGGGCGATATGGTCCCTACCGATGTCTTTTACCAGTTCGAGGAGATAGATTCGTTTCTCTTTGTCCTCTTCCGTCGCCAGAAGCTCAAGGATCACTTCCACTGCCTGCGCCGAGAGGGCGGACACATAGGCATAGGCTGACTGGTGTACGGGCGATTCCTTCGGGTGTTTCCGGAGGTCCTCGATCGCCAGGACGATGATGTTCCTTGGCGCCGTCTTCTTCAAGGCTTCCGTCATGCGAGGCTGGAATGCGGGATCCACCGGCCGGCGGAACGCCTCGATAATTTGACCGGCGAAGTCAAAATCCTTTTTCTTCAGAAGATAGATTAGCAGGTCTTCAAGCTGGTGAACGACACCGGAAAAAAGGTCGACTTCCCTGTCTATCGGGCCGGTTCGATAGGGATTCTTGACCCGGCTCAGCAGCGACAGCAGCGTCCGGACCGAGGCTTCGATAATGTCCGATTCCATCCCGAGATTGCCGACAGCCTCAAGCACAGCCAGCTCTTCCGGGCCATACTCCGCCAGCTGCTTCGCGATCTCGGTCAGGTCCGGGGGGAGCGGCACCACCACTATTTGCGCGGCCGATGGCGACGGAGGTGAAACCGCGGGCTTTTTTGCCGCCGCTTTTTTCAGGAGCGTCGCCACCTGCTCGGTATTCCAGGCGCTTGAAAAACGACCGGCCTGAATTTCCTGAACCGGGCTGGGCAGATGCTCCGCCGCCTCGAGGTGCTCCTTCCCGGAAATTTCAGCGTCAAGGTCGCCATACAATTTTCCGGCGATAAGCCCCTCGCGGAGGGGCGATTCGAGGGCAAGGGCCGAGTCGGCCAGACCCTGAAATAACGTGTCGCTTTCGCGCGGCTGTTCCTGCTCGATCTTGCGCCCCGCCTCCTGATAGAGGGTGAAGAGGCGGTCTTCCACGCTTTCATTGGCGCCGTGCGTTTGCTTCGCAAGGTCTGCCATGCTGGCGCCAAATCCCGAAGGATCGGCCAGGAGCTCTCCCAGGACCAGCGTACGGCCTGAAAAAACCTTCTTCTTTTCCGTCTTCGATGCGTCCTGATTGCCGCCAGTGGGTCCAGCCGCTGTCTTACCCGCCCGGTCTCGTTCGTCCTGCGATGTAATGACCTCGTCGAGACCCGCTTCGGTAACCTTGATATGTTCAGCGCACTTTTCCCAGAGGATCGAAGAGATCCCGTTTTTCAGCGCCATCCCCTCCGACGACAGGGCAAGGGCTTGGCAAAGAGCGAGCAGCTCCGACTCCTTCATGCCGGGAATGAAGATCATTTCCCGAACGCCCTTTGTGAACAGGTCCTGGGCAATGGCCTTGTTCAACTCACCGTCTTTGCCAATCGGATTCCTCCGAAAGGAGAAATAGTTTTTCTGGACGCTGATGCTGAAATCCGGGGCGGTCTTCAAAAACTTGTCCAGCTCTGTAAAGGCTTTTGTTACGGACTGGGAATAAATCGGATTGTTGGGTGGATAAAGCTTCACTGATCTGATGGCCGAAACCAGGCTCCGCATGACGTCCTGAACCTCGGGAGAAAGTGAATCGGCCTGTTTGTTGTCATTTTGCATGTATGAGATTACCACATGAAGATTCCGGTGTCAAAAGAGTAATTACGGAAAAATGGGTACGGGAAATCACTAAAAAAACACATCCACGAGGCCGGCAACCAGCGTGCTCAACGGACGGTCTCCGCGGTCGTCTTTTCCACTCTCGACAGAATCTCGCCCCGGTGCAGCTTCGTACTCAGGAGGTCTCCCGGTTGGGCATCCACGATATCCTTGAGGATGAGGCCTTCGGGAAGCTTCTTCGTTATACTGTAGCCCCGCGCCAGAATGCTCAGAGGATTTAAATGGTCCAGCCCTGCGGCCAACGCGCTGAGCTGGGCCCGGTCCCGTCGCACGTGCTGCCGAAGGCCCAGCGCCATACCAAGGACCAGTTCATCCACCCGCTGCGCGACCCGCTCCACTCTGCGCCTCGGATCTCCCAAAAGGCGGATCTTCTCGCGTAGCGATGCGCGCGCCGTCTCGATCCTCTGTTCCATGCGGTTGATGAGCCTGGACTCGAGAGATCCGATGCCGTCCCGAAAACGGTGTTCGCTCTCCACTACCATCTCCGCTGCGGCTGAAGGCGTTGGTGCGCGAAGGTCCGCGGCAAAGTCGGAAATCGTGTAATCCGTCTCATGTCCGACAGCGGAAATGATCGGAATCGCCGAGGCATGGATGGCGCGTGCTACCTGCTCCTCATTGAAAGCCCAAAGGTCTTCAAGCGACCCTCCGCCCCGGCCGATGATCATCACATCGACCTTCAGCTCATGGTTGAAATAATGAATTGCTTCGGCGATCGCCGGCGCCGCCTCCGTTCCCTGGACAGGCACGGGATAGAGAAGAATGTGCATATTGGGATGGCGCCGCCTGATGACCCGCAGCATGTCCCTGATGGCCGCGCCGGTGGGCGAGGTAACAATGCCGATACGCCGGGGCAGGAGCGGGAGGGGCTTTTTGCGTTCAAGATCGAACAAGCCTTCTTTTTCCAGCCTGGCCTTGAGCTGCTCAAAAGCCAGTTGCAGCGCACCCACGCCCTTTGGTTCAATATAGTCGAGGATGAGCTGATACTCCCCGCGCGGTTCATATACACTGACTCTGCCCCGGCAAAGCACCTGCATGCCATGCTGGAGCGTGAACTTGAGGAACCGCTGGGAGGACCGGAACAGTACAGCGCGGACTTGGGCGCGCTCATCTTTGAGGGTAAAATAGGCATGGCCTGACTGGGGAATGCTGAGGTTCGAGATCTCGCCCTCGACCCAGATGTCGGGGAAGGAACCTTCGAGAAGGGTTTTGATCTGAAGGGTGAGTTGTGAGATGGTTAATATGTGAGTGTGCATAGGCAAAGAGTAAAACAGCAAGCACAAAATAACAAACAAGCACGAAATAACAAGCACCAAATCCTAAATAAATTCCAAATAACAAAAACCAAATCTCAAACGTTTTAGAAATTGGAATTTTGAATTTGGAGCTTATTTGGGATTTGAGATTTGGAGTTTGTGATTTGCCCCAAAATCAGGCTTTTACGTGAATTCGTTCTATCGAAGCGGCCTTTCCCGTCTGCCCGTCTACATCCACAAGCACCGCGCAGAGATGCACCGGTCCTTTCGGAATCTCGAACCGGTGCGGGGTCTGGTACAGGAACCGCGCTATGGCCTGCTCCTTCTTCACGCCGATGACCGATTCCGTCGGGCCGGTCATACCGGCGTCGGTGATGAATGCCGTGCCGTTGGTAAGCACACGCT
>Ga0184631_10000064_pt1 | contig 17950 bp, 11 predicted proteins | sample PLM4_90_b1_FD_133160 | JGI IMG/M metagenome (GOLD analysis project Ga0184631, IMG submission 133160) | Groundwater sediment microbial communities from an aquifer in East River, Colorado, USA - PLM4_90_b1 | ecosystem: Environmental > Terrestrial > Soil > Riparian zone | place: USA: East River... | reverse complement strand
CCGATACCGATACTAAGGATAAAAAAGAAGAGGAAACCCAGAAACGGATCGCCCTTCTGGCCCACATAGGTCAGCAGCCCCAGTATAAAAGGGCCGAGACAGGGCGCCGCGACTATCCCGAGGGTCAAGCCCATGAAAAAGGTGCCGAAATATCCGGAATAATTTTTAGAGGCCATTCTGGTTAAGACAGCAGGGAGACGAAATTCCCAAACCCCGAAAAAGCTGAGGCCCAGAGCGGTCATGATACAGGCAATAAATATAAGGACTGCAGGATTCTGGAGTGCCGATCCCAGCATATTGCCAGACAGAGCGGAAGAGACTCCAAGAAATGAATTAGTAACTGCCAGACCTGACAGATAGAGGATTCCATGCAGGATCCTTTTACCGCTTATCTTATGGCTTTTTCCGCCAAAATAGGAGATTGTTATTGGAATCAGGGGATAGATGCATGGCGTTAAATTCAGTGCCAGCCCACCCAAAAAAAGCCCAAGGAGGGTCAGTAGAAGTCCAGTATCGAACCTGTCCATATAGATTTCGGTTACTTTCCCCTTTCCATCGCCTGTTGATAGGAATAGATCCGTATTTAGGGCATTTGATGGTGTGCCAGGGACACCTATCATTATCGATAATTCCACAGGGATGTCTTCGGGAGGCAGGCAGGAAGCTAATAAACAGGCCTGATAGGAGAGATTACCTTTTATCGTTTGCATTCCCGACGGGATATCCTCAGCAGCCGACAGGGATGCTTGAATAAGGATGCTGCCGGAATATACATCGACAGGGTCGGGAAGATACTCGAACTTCTTCCTTTCCACTTGAGGGTATCTTATGTTATTAACCTTTAAATAAGGTGAATCATGGAAGGTGAGTTTAGTAGGAATCAGATCAGTTTCGGTCTTTATCGCTCCATGTATATACCATGGCTTTTGAATATTTAAGCGAAACAGGATAGGGTAGGTCCCGCCTGCCTGGTAATTGTCCGTAGAGTGGATGATTTCGACTGAGACAGTTACGGACCATGAAGAGGATGGGAAAAAGATAGCCATCATGTGGCAGATTAGAAATATGTAAAAGATTTTTTTCATAAACTTTGGGTTGATCTATCTGATCATCTCAGCCAAATCTTCGGGCCTGAAACTCAACCTGGCAAACAGCTTTTTTTCAACCTCTCTACATTCCTTAAAATTATCTTTGATTAATTGGCCTATGATTTCTTTATTCTTCGCATAACGCACAAGTAGATATTCTAATCGTTCCTCAAGACTGACTACCCTGTCATGATTCACCCTCTTATCAGCATAATAGACGATCTCACCGGCATTTACAGTACCTTCCGGTTCATATTTCTTCAACCTGATATGCTCCATTACGATGTCGGCGATCTCAAAGAAATTATTCTGGATACAGATATCCATGCCTTTAGCGGCATGGTCATCCTTAGAATTCAGGCAGAGGCTCTTCCCTATGTCATGCATAAGTGAGCCTGCAATAACCTTTTCTATCGAGATATTTAATCCTGCATCGATATTCCCCATGGCGATTACATACGCAATTTTCTCAACCACAATGGAGTGGGCCTTTATGTTATCCGGCATCCCATATTTTTCCATTATTTCAAAACATTTTTCAGCACTTGGGATCATACTCTCATATACCGTTATCACGCCTGTTTATGGATTAAATTTATATAAAAGATGCACCTATCCCATAACCATGATAATTTATTGGTGGTGGTATATATATAATTAGAAAAGATTCGGAAGGATGGCAAGTCTTATTTTAGCGCTTAAATAAAACGCATGTCTTCATGATGGATCGGGACCAGGAAGCCGAGTTGACATGGTAGATCCTCTATATTATTATACAATAAGGAATAATATCCCATGATCCGGCAATGAGTTAATGATCAGCAAGGGTTTTATTAATAATTAATATCAATTTGTTTATAACATTTTAAAAGACATTTTTCTGATATCGTTTTCTTAAATGAATACGATGCGGGTATGGAATTTAGTAAGGGGCGGATATTTTACTATGAGATAATTGAAAGTAATAATTAACAGATAAGGATAGAATATAAGATGAGGCAAGATTGGTTGAATCACAAAAAAGGTATTGGACTGGTTATCTACCTAATTCTTTTTATCTCGATTGCATCCGGTTCCTTTGGGCAGTCCGTCATACAGGTTACTGTCAATTATATCGAAGCCCTATCCGCACCTGATCAAACCGGCAATAAGGTTAGTGCCTATATTACGGTCTCATCCTCTGATCAGAAGACGGTTCGGGGTCTGTCCATATCGGATTTTAAAGCCTTGGAGGATGGAATTGAGACTACCATACAGACAGTTTCTCAAACCGATGATCCAATGTCGGTGGTCTTGGCGATAGATACCAGCGGCAGTATGCTGGCCAAGGAAAAATCCGATAAGACCTCGATGGAAGCAGCAAAAGAGGCTGCCATTGAATTCATCTCCATGTTGGGAGATGATGACAGGGTCGCCTTATTTAGTTTTGATAATGATACTAATCTTCATCTGGATTTTTCTATTGACCATGAGACTTCTATCGAAGCCATAAATGGACTTTCAGCGAGGTACATGGCTGCTACTCGTCTTTATGACACTGTCCTGGAAGCTGTAAAAAAGGCCTCGGAGATCCCAAAAGGGAGGAGGGCGGTAGTAATACTGACCGATGGCAAGGATGAGAAGGGGGATGGCACGTGCAGTATTCATAATTTGAATGATGTTATAGATGCCGCCACGACAAAGACAATACGAGTTCCGATCTATACTATAGGAGTAGGCCCGCAGGTTGATGCCAAGGAACTTGGTCGCATGGCCAGTTTGACCGGAGGCAGAAACATGCTTGCCACTTCGTTGTCCGAATTACCAGAATTTTACAGATTGATCGCGGAACAGTTAAAAAACCAGTATTTAATCGAATACATCACACATTCACCCAGCGGGGAACATAGTCTTGTCATTAAGGTTATACAGGATGGGAATATAGGACAAGATGAAAAGAGATTTTGGTCTCCGCCTCTACCGGTTGTGAGACCTCTAATGGTGAGCATAGTCAGCCCAGTGACTAATGATTCCATTCAAGGCATGGTAGATGTAGATGTGAGGATTATGCCCCAGGAAGAAATATCCAAGTTGAGATACTATATCGATGGTAAGCTGAAGGGAGAGGATGTGTCTTCTCCCTTTGAAGGGTTCAGATGGGACACCTCCGGCCTGTCTGATGGACCGCATCTTCTGAGAGTGGAAGCCATTAACGTGAACGGGCAGATCGGTTATGCAGAGACGACTGTAAAAGCGATTTCCACTTCTTCGGTTCTGAGAGGTAAAAGAGGAGTATTTATTATAATAGGGATCTTAATATTTCTATTGTTGATTATAGTAGGAGTATTTATCTGGAGTCAAAGAAAGAATCGAAAAAAGGAGATAGATTCGACCGTCATAACAAAGACTGTGCACAGGATTGTGGAACCTGTCCATAAGGCCGGACCACCGGATGAAAAAAGGGAAAGTTCCGCTGATATTGATAATGAAGCTACAACTATGGATATACAGTCGATCATGGATCCCCTTGCTAAACTGACTGTAGTCAAAAGCCATGAATTGGACCTGGGAGCGACCTTCAAGGTACTGGGCACTACTGAAATAGGACGTGGTACTGGAAATAACATCCGTATCCCTGATAAGTCAATTTCCAGGAAACACGCAATAATAAATTATGCGGGCGGTAAGTTCCATATTCGAGATCTTAACAGTTCATACGGTACAAAAGTGGATGGCCGAGAAGTGAAATCAGAAGGAGTCGTTATTAATGATGGGGCTGAGATACAGTTTGGAAATAAGACCGTAATGAAATTTAATATACTTGTTGTAGGAAAAGAAACCGAAAAGGACGATAAGACAATTATATATGGCCAGGATTCGTGAACTTACCTAACGATATCACCCTTTCCTCTCAATCTTTTGACTAGATATGCCTCTAGGTCCGGCTCTCTATCAGGATGTTTGGTGACGATCGTCACAGGGTCAACTTCCACAATGTGATAAACACGTTCGTATACTTTCTTACTGATCACTATCTCCTCCGGACCGGCCCCATCGCAATATCTGGCTGCACGATTGACGGTGTCACCGATTACAGTGAATTCAATACGTTCAGAGGATCCTATAAAACCATGTATCACTTTACCAGTGTGGATACCGATCCCTACCTTGAATAGGGGTAGACGGCGGATATTTCTTCCTTCTCCCAGCATGCGTATTGCACCCTGCATTCTAATGGCCGCTTGAACCGCCTTTTCCCATTGATGGGGGTCATTTTCAGGGCTTCCGAAAACTGCCAGGACCGAATCGCCGACGTATTTATCAACTATACCATCCAAGTCTGAAATGATTGGGACAAAGGCGTCGAACATTTCATTTATAGTATGTACGATCTCGTTGGGTTCCATTTTTGCGCTTAGTGCCGTAAAGCCACGGACATCTGATACAAGAATAGTAACTGGATCTATCTCTTCCCCTCCGCGTTGCAAGTGACTGCATTTTTTTAATATTCGATCAGCAACCTTGGGAGAATACTGACGCAACAGGTTGGATCTAAGTACTTCTTCCCGTTTCAGATCTTTTCTGAGCACGCGATCCTTTAGAAACATTGCAACCTGATTTGCGATGGCTCTTAAAAGTTCAAAATCGGTAAGGGAGAACGCTTCGCGAATAAAATAATTATCCACATACATTACCCCAAGAATTTCATCTCCCGAAAGAAGTGGAAGATAGATAGCGGATTGTACATCATAATATATGGCGCTTTGAGGGGCGTTATCATCGGCTTTACTTTCGGATGGCTGGGAAGAAGTCCAGATGAATGCCTCACGCCTGCTGAATGCTCGATCAACGAAGGTCATGCTCACTGAATGCTCACCTGCAGGCCAATGAGCCTTAAGGAGAAGTTCGCCATTTTCATCCGGAAGTAGAACTGCCCCGCGTTGAGCGTTTGGAATTGCATGCCGGAGTTCTTGCACCAGGAGTTGTCCCAGTCCCTCAATGGTTGTATCTGTCCCTAGGGCTTGAATGAAATTATTAAGGGCCTTCAACTTATGCCATGCCTGCTTTTGTGTATCATCCACCCTGTCCCCCTCTACCTCTGTGAATGGGGGTGTCAAGGCGTCCTTTACTGAGGTAATGGTCCCTTCCGGCGCAGGTTCGGCATCTGTTCCTGTGAGAGGATGCGTAATGACTTTAGGAGGAGCTTCAGGGGAAGTAGATTCAAGATTGCGCTCATTGACAAGATTGATGTCAAACTCGTAAGGCCTGTCCAACTTAGAAGAAAGAGGTCTTCCTGAGCTGTCAGAGAATCCCAAGGAGAGACGTCTTCCATCTGATTCATTAATAGCCGTATCGTCTGAGACTGATGTCCGTGCATTTTTACTGTCAGGGATCGGGGGTTCCCTCTCGATATTGATAATAGTGTAACCCAATCGTATTTCTGAGCCATAGGGCAGTCTTATTTTTCCTTCTATTCTCCGATCATTAATCCATGTGCCGTTCTCGCTGCCAAGGTCTTCGATCCAGTATTCATCATCTTCATAGATAAGGCGGGCGTGAACATGGGAAACATAACCATCCGGTTGTAAATCAACATTAATAGGTTGATCACTTCGAGGTTTACGACCGAATATAATAAAATTGGATGTCGTTTCGAACTTCTTTGGCGGATTAGGCGGAAGTGTATAACTGATTATCATGAGATGAACACCAATAGGGATACGAAGTCCATGAAAATAATAATCACAAGTTTGGAGAATATTAATTTTAAAGGAGTATAGAGATATTTCACATTTGTGTCAATTATAATACTTCAGTGTGAATTTCTCTAATAATAATTTAATGATCACTTGACAGTGAAAGGTCTTTTACCTATTCTCTTCCTCAATACTATTCAACTATCAGTGGGACAGATGCCATCTTAATGTATCTTAATTGTCAGCGGCATCTTGCGCAACGAGGAATTTCCGGTCTTAAAACGATGCGAAGAACCATGCATGGGTTGATAAAACCATGAACATCTTATACGGCGCATATACTCTAATTACAAGCGTTCTGTTCCTGACCTGTCTCCCTCTCTTCTGGTTATATACCGTTTTCAGCGGACAATACAGTGAGAGGCTAAAAGAACGCCTTGGATACATACCCCGGGATCTCACTCAATCTCTCATTGGATCACCACGAATCTGGATTCATGCCGTCTCGTTGGGTGAAATCAAGGTGGCTGAATCCATTATCAACTCCATGAGGAATATAATGCCGGACTGTTCCATCATCCTATCAACAATGACAGAGCATGGTCGAGACCTGGCAAACAATACCTTCCGCGATAGGATTCCGGTTATCTATGCGCCAATAGATTTTATTGCTTCTGTAAGGAAAGCCCTGAAGAATATTCGTCCTGATGTTTTGGTCTTTTTAGAGACTGAAATCTGGCCAGTATGGATTAATGAAGCCCGGAGGATAGGTGTTAAGACCGCCCTGGTCAACGGTCGAATTTCCTTAAGATCCTTTAAAACTTATCTTATGTTTCGCCCTTTCTTTCGCAGTGTCTTGGGCAATATTGATAGGTTCAGTATGATTACTGAAGAAGATAGAATCCGTATTACTTCTATTGGAGCTGATCCCCGTAAAATTGTCGTGAATGGTAATGCTAAATATGATCTTCTAACCGATCTGGCTGAACCTTCCATTGAACAGGAGATGCGGAAGACCCTTAATCTTGAGGGTTCCCCTCCTGTTCTTATAGCCGGCAGCACACGCACTGGCGAAGAGTCCATGATTATTAATGTATATAAAAGAATCCTAAAGGAATTTCCGGACACAGTTCTCTTTATCGCGCCCAGGCATGTTGATAGGACAGGAGAAATCGAATCTCTGCTTGTAAGAAATAACATGAGGTATCAGCTCAGGACCGAAATAGATAATAATACCATAAAACGGACGGAACAGGTCGTAATTGTTAACCGTTTTGGAGAACTCTTTAAACTTTACAGTATTGGGACCATCATATTCTGTGGAGCAAGCTTGGTGCCCTTGGGGGGGCAGAATCCTTTAGAAGCGGCTGCCTGGGGTAAGGCGGTTTTTTATGGCCCCTATATGGACGATTTTCTTGATGCAAAAGCCCTTTTAGATGCGAACGATTCGGGGATACAGGTCTCGAGCCCTGAAATGCTTGCAGAAAAGGCGATCAGTTTATTAAGGTCCCCGGGTCTTTTGAAAGATTATGGTGCCCGCGCACGTGAGACCGTGCTAAGAAACAAGAATGCAGGGGAGAGACATGCGCGTGTAATATCGGAGCTCATTTCTGGGAATCAAAAAAGGAATCTATCTTACGGCGATTGATTGGAAAAGATTTGAATATATATAATACTCTTCCAAGAAAGAACCGGCAGAGATTTAAACAGATTGCATAATTAATTTTTAAGTCCAAGACAAAACGGAGAAAGGTCGTAATGATTGCGGATTCCATCGACGTTAAACTATATTTTATATTCTCAAAACCCAATACCAGCAGGAGAGCAAGTCCGCTAATGGATCATTAAGCATGTACGCCCTAAAAATATAGGTCCTCTGTTAAAACCAGCAGGAGAGTTTTCCGGGGATTTTTCATGAAGGTGAGGTTCACTATGTCAATGGTAATGATAAAGAGTTAATCTATTGACTAATAAATCTTTAATGTTATAAAATAACTTAACAATTTATAAGTTACGGATTATTATATAATTTAACTGATAATGATTTCTGATATGAAGAAAGGAGCGCTTTGAGTCGAGCAGATCTAATAGAACTGGAAGGCTTGGTGACAAGGATTATGGGTCGCGGGACCATGGAGATTCAATGTGACAATAATGTTATTGTAAGAGGAGTCCTTTCAGGCCGGATGAAAAAGAACAGGATAAAGGTGATACAGGGAGATCGAGTAAAAGTAAGCGTATCACCATATGATACCTCACATGGCCTGGTTACTTATCGTTTCAAGTGATGGATTAAAAAGCAATCTCTTTTCGAAGGTGAAATTATTCATTTTCCTGGATTTCGAGTAACGCGTAGCAAGGCGGGCGGAGGGCTTCCAACCAGGTTTATCAGGACTGAATAGTATTTCATTCAGAATCGATTGTGATTATTTATCGGCTTTTTCAGAGCTTGCAGTGGATTTGTTACTATTATCGATCCCCTTTTTTGTTAAAATTGAGGTTGATGCCCTTAAAATTGCCACATCCGTCGCCCTCCTCTACATTACTCTATCATCATCCTGATTTACCTTTTTTTATTGCAACTTTGTCATGTATTGGGCATTAAGATTGAGAAATACCTGAATTACATTACTTTGTTGAGAGGAATATTACTTGAGATTGACCCTTTTTAAATATATCTCACGGGAGATTTGGTCTTTTTTCGTTGTCGGCCTATTGGTGTTTATTTTCATAATAATGGCGACAAGGATGATCTGGATGACGGATCTACTGGTAAATCAGCGTGTAAATCCGGGTCAGATACTGAAGATAATCCTATGCTTGTTTCCGCAGGCTATATTATTCTCAATGCCGGCTGTATGCCTGATGAGCGTGTTGCTGGCCTTTATTAGACTATCAGCCGACAATGAAATCATGGCATTGAATGCTTCAGGGATCAGCCTCTTTCAGATAATGGCCCCTGTAATCTTTTTTTCGTTTATATGCTATATATTTGCAAGCATTATCGCAATATATTGGGTACCATGGGGGAACAGTTCCTATAGGGATGTTATTTTTAGAATCGTGAAATCTAAGGCGGATGTGGCTATTAAGGAAAGAATCTTTTATGAGCCTTTTGATAATGTGGTTTTCTACGTTAATAGCTTTTCCTCCAAGGAAAGGACTATGAAAGATCTCTTTGTGGTGGACAGGCGGGATCAACAAGTTACAGCTACCATTGTAGCTAAAAAAGGGAAAATAATCCCAAGTAATGGATCAGATATAGTGACTATCCATTTTATGGACGGCACAATATTTACTAATGAAATGGATTTTAATAAAGCTAGGACCATTAAGTTCGACACCTATGACCTAAATATAGACTTGAGAGATGTCATGTCGTCAATGGTCTCAAGGGAAAAAGAACCAAAAGAGATGTACATAAGTGAATTAATCGAAAATCTTAAAAAATCACGGGATAAAAGCATTAATAGTAATCTCATAAGGATAAATCTCTTTGAAATGTTTTCAATTCCTTTGGCGACCTTTATATTAGGACTTATAGGAGCACCTCTCGGTGCTCATGTAAAAGGCAGGGGATATACCAAGGGTATTATTGTAAGTCTCATTATTTTTCTAGCATATTATATCTCTTTAATGGGCGTGAGATATATTTCTGAAATAGGTATCCTTGCTCCTCCCATTGGAGTATGGATACCTGTCTTTTTTTTGTTGTTCATATGTGCGTATCTACTGATCCAAGCGACAAATTATCGTCCTTTAGATTTTTTAAAAAGGCTTCCTCAGTGACCGTTGGTATTATAATGGGATAGACGAGATTTTAAAATTTTAAAGCGTATCAAGGTTTATCTATTCAGGCTTATGGATTATTAACCACGGAACCAGATTCAAGGACTTTGTTCAGAAATGTTGCGGTATATGATTTCTTGATATTTTTGATCTCTTCAGGTGTGCCTGTGCCTACAAGGTATCCGCCCTTATCACCACCTTCAGGCCCTAGGTCGATTATATAATCGGCAGTCTTGATAACATCCATATTATGTTCTATGACTACGACCGTATTATTGAGTTCAACAAGATAGGTAAGGACCTCCAGAAGCTTTTTAATATCCTCAAAATGGAGACCGGTTGTGGGTTCATCAAGAAGGTAAAGTGTCCTTCCGGTTTCTCTTTTGCTCAACTCTCTGGATAGTTTTACCCTCTGGGCCTCGCCGCCGGAAAGCGTTGTGGCTGGTTGACCTAATTTGACATATCCAAGACCGACATCAACTAATGTCTTTAATTTTTTTTTAATATTAGGGATATTTTCAAAAAAGTTATAAGCTTGGTTTACGGTCATATCCAGGACGTCTGAAATATTGGACCCTTTATATCTTACCTCAAGGGTATCCCGGTTAAAACGACGGCCCTTGCACGCTTCACAGGTAACATGCACATCCGGGAGAAAATGCATCTCAATTTTGATCAGGCCGTCTCCGTTACAGGCCTCACATCTTCCTCCCCTCACATTAAAACTGAACCTGCCTGCCTTGTAACCTCTTGTCTTTGATTCGGGAAGCATGGAAAAAAGTTCCCGGATATAGGTAAACAATCCGGTATAGGTGGCAGGATTGGAACGGGGGGTTCTTCCAATGGGGCTTTGATCGATATTGATGACCTTATCAATATAATGTGTGCCTTTGATAGCATTTACTCGCCCGACCTTTTCTTTTGAGTGATAAAGTTTTTGGGCAAGGGCTGGAAAGAGTGTTTCATTTATAAGACTGCTTTTGCCTGAACCAGAAACGCCGGTCACACATGTAAATGTCCCGAGCGGGATTTCCACATCAATATTCTTGAGGTTATTCTGTTCAGCTCCTTCGATAATAATTCTTTTCCCATTGCCATTTCTCCTTGAATTAGGGACCGGAATCCTAAGTCTTCCGGACAGATATTGGCCGGTTAATGAGGATTCATCCCTTATCAACTGTGCAGGCGTTCCCTCAAAAACCACACGTCCACCCTTTATCCCTGCTCCTGGTCCCATGTCAATTACATGGTCTGAAGAGAGTATTGTTTCAGCGTCATGCTCCACGATCAGTACCGTATTTCCTAAGTCCTTCAGTCGCTTCAGATTTTTCAGAAGTAGAAGATTATCCTTCTGGTGCAGACCAATACTGGGTTCATCAAGGACGTAGAGGACACCTGCGAGCCCAGAGCTGATCTGGGTGGCTAATCTGATCCTCTGACTTTCGCCGCCCGAAAGGGTTGAAGATGATCGATCGAGGGTGAGATAGGAGAGACCTACGTTTTTTAAAAAAGTTATACGTTCTTTTAACTCTTTAAGTATCCTCCTGGAGATATCCAGTTCCTTGGGCTTCAGGTTCAAGCTTTGAAAAAAATTATTCGCATTTTCAATAGATAGGCAGGTAATCTCATGAATGGACTTATCTCCAACTTTTACAGCTCTACTTACTGCTTTAATCCTAGCGCCTCCGCAGGAAGGGCAGTCCCTGATGCTCATATATCTCTCTATTTCTTCCCTTATTTGGAAGGACTCAGTCTCGTGATAACGCCTTTCCAAACTGGGTATTATTCCCTCAAAGGAACGTTTGTAGAAATGTCTCCTGTCACCCCTCTCAAAGTAGAACTTAATCTCATCTGTTTTGGAACCATAAAGAAAGATTTCCTGAATATTTTTAGGGAGGTTCTTGAAGGGGGTATAGATATCTATACCATAATGCCTACAAATAGAGTCGATCATCTGCTGGAAATACACGGAATGCCGTTTTGACCATGGGGCTAGGGCACCCTCCCTTAAATTGAGATTATGGTCAGGGACAATAAGGTCCGGGTCAAAATATCTCTTCACCCCGAGCCCGTTACATTCCGGACATGCTCCAATAGGATTGTTAAATGAGAACATCTGTGGTGTAAGTTCCGGGATACTTATTCCACATCTTTGACAGGATGCTTTCTGATTGAAAAAAATCTCACCTATGTCAATAATGTCGATAATCGCTTGTCCCCCCGATAGGTTGAGGGTTAATTCCATGGAATCCGTAAGGCGACGTATTATGTTTTTATTGATGACAAGGCGATCCACTACAACACTGATGGTATGTTTTTTCTTCTTGTCTAGAACAATATTCTCTTCCAGGAGTCGGATCTGCCCATCTATCTTAACTCGCGTAAAGCCATCTTTGCGAAGTCTTTCGAGAAGGTTGAGATGTTCACCTTTACGTCCTTCAATCATGGGGGCTAGGATCTGTATTTTCGACCCTGTTTCCATTTCCATCATTTGATCAACAATCTGCTGTGTAGTCTGAGAGGTAATCTCCGTCCCACATTCCGGACAGTGTGGATGGCCTATCCTGGCAAAAAGGAGTCGCAGATAATCATATATCTCGGTAATGGTTCCAAGTGTGGATCTGGGGTTTCGACTGGAGACCCTCTGTTCTATTGATATAGCCGGAGAAAGACCGTCAATATAGTCAACGTCCGGTTTGTCCATCTGTTCCAGGAACTGACGGGCATAAGCTGAGAGGGATTCAACGTATCTTCTTTGGCCTTCGGCGTAGATTGTGTCAAAAGCAAGGGAGGACTTTCCGGAGCCCGATAAACCGGTGATTACGACAACTTTATTTCGAGGGATATCCAGAGAAATATTTTTCAGATTATGTACCCTGGCACCTCTTATTTTTATCATATCGGTTGGCATGGATCATTGCACCTGAGCCCTGTTTTTAACAATCATAGCGGCCATCCTGATCGCAGCCTTGAGGCTGTCTGGGTCTGCGATTCCCTTTCCCGCTATATCATAGGCCGTTCCATGATCCACGGAGGTCCTTATGATTGGAAGACCGAGGGTTATATTGACTGCATCGGAGAAGTGGAGCAACTTTAGGGGAATCAACCCCTGATCATGATACATGGTAACCACGGCGTCAAATTGGCCAATAGAAGCTTTGTAATAAATGGTGTCAGAAGGGAGCGGTCCAGTTACGTTATAGCCTTCATCTCTGGCCTTTTTTACGGCAGGCGTAATAATCTCTTTCTCCTCTGAACCAAAAAGTCCTGCTTCACCGCCATGCGGATTAAGAGCTGCTACTGCTATACGGGGATTTTTAATAGCAAAATCTTTCTTTAGTGCCTTGGATGTTCCTGTTATTGTCTTAAATATCTTACCTTCATCGATATTGGCCGGGACATCCTTTAAGGCACAGTGAATAGTAACAAGTGTTACGCGAAGCCTCTCACCGGCCAGCATCATGATATAATCCTTAGTCCCTGTAAGGTGCGAGATTAGCTGTGTATGCCCTTCAAAATGATGCCCCGTCTCATTCATCAATGCCTTGTTTATAGGAGATGTCACTATAGCCGACAGTTCTTTATTTATTGCCTTCTCTACCGCCTTGATTATACATTGAACCATGGCAGTTCCCCCCTCCAATGAGGGCTTGCCTGGAATCATACTGTCTCTTTCTAATCTGGAACAGACAATAAGGTCTATCTGCCCTGGAAAACCCATGGCTTCATTTGGCTCAGGGATCTCTTTAATAGATAGTTTTGATATTCCTTTAACCTCAATAGATAATGCCCCTGGATCACCGTATACGACAGGCTTGCAATACTCATATATGGCTGGATCGGAGAGTGTTTTTAATATAATTTCCGGTCCAATCCCGGAAGGATCTCCCATTGTAATTCCTATCACAGGTAGATTTCTCATAATCTTATTTCCATATAGAGCAATTTTCAGACAGAACGGAACCCATGCCTTTTAATGCGGGGCTGTCAAAGATATCTTATATATTTTAGTATCCCATGTGAAAGGTAAAATCGCAAGCCCCAATAATATTATAATTGCAACAGCTTGAAGAAACCACGATATATCAGATTATCACCTTGGCATAATATCATCTGTTAGTTCCCTTATAGTGTTTTTTCGTATAAACCAATTCCTTAATATGTAGAATTTAGGGGTAGTTATAAATAACATATTAATGGAAGATAAGATTTATTATACTAATATGTAAGAAATTTATGAACCCTTTTTAAAACAGCTTTGTTTAATGGATTATAAGTGTTAATATTTTTTGGATAAAAATGAAAAACAGGAGCCGCTATGATATTAATGGAATTGTCACTAATTCCTCTTGATAAGGGAGCGAGTTTCAGTCAATATGTCGCCGGAACCCTTGGTATCATCCATGAAAGTGGTCTTGATTATCGTTTAAATCCTATGGGGACGGTTGTTGAAGGAGACTGGGACGAACTGTTGGATCTGTTAACAAGATGTTTTCGGGCCCTTGAAGAACAGTCTGACAGGATTAGTCTTCATGTAAACTTTGATTTTCGCAGGGGTGTCTCAGGGGCACTTGAAAGTAAGATCAAGAGCGTGGAAACCAAAGCTGGTCGTTCATTCAGGACTTGAAAAACCGATTCTCTTGTAAAAACCAGTTCCTGTTCAAGACTACCTAACAGATAAAGATACCCACGGGAACTTTGCTGATCAGACGGCAGCCTGTCTCTGTAACAAGAAATACGCTCTCAATTCCTGCTGAGAATTCGTTTTCAAAGACCATTTTGGGCTCCAGACTGAAGGTCATACCGGGTTCAAGCAGATATCCTTTGTCTTTGGCAATGATAGGGTTTTCTACTAATTCAAGCCCTATGCCGTGGCCAACAAAGATTACCTTATGTCCTGGAGGACCGAGGAATGGGTCGGAATATCCCAGAGATACAGCCTTTGAAACAGATATATGATACAATTCGCTTACGGTTATCCCTGGTTTTACATTAGCGAGTACCTCATTATGAATCTCTATTGAGGCTTCACAAGCCTTCAATGCTTTGTCAGGCATGGAGCCTATAACAAACATCCTTGTTTCATCTATGTGATATCCATTCAGCACGGTTCCAAAATCTATCATAATCGGCTCATTGGGTAAGAGCGGTTTACTCCCGCCTCCGCAGGGAAATGCTGCTGAAGTACCTGTTCCGCTTGCAGGTGCGTCCAAAAAACCCACAATACCCCCACTTTTTCCACTCAATATATGCCATGGATAGGCAATGGCCTGATAATTCCTAGATCTGAGAAATCCACCATGTCCAAACTTTCTGGCAAAGGTTTCAAACATACCGGCGAACTCCATCTCGGTAATACCAGGACATATTGTCGATCTCATGTATTCAAAGGTCTTTTCGGACAGTTCGGCAGCCTTTTCCATCTGTGCGATTTCCCAGTCGCTTTTTATCATCCTCGTCTGAAGGATAAGGTGTGAACCATCAACGCATTCACACCCATGAAAAAGGTTTTTATAGAGATTAAAATCTCTAACAGGCAATACATCAAATTCAAAGCCCAATACCTTGGGAATATCTCCGTAAAAATCAGTGATTTTACCTGGAATATCTTTTTGGGATTTTATTTCAATAATATTGTCTATGGAGGACTCCTCCAAGGCCCTCGGCATATATTTTATTATCATTAGGAGGGGTTTACCCTCTGCTGGCATGTAAAGCACACCATTCTGGGCTGTACCGGAAAAATAAAAAAGATCCACCCTCTGCACGATAAACAGACCGTCAATATTGTTTTCCTGCAGTACTTTCTGTATTCTTTTACTTCTATTATAAATCTCAATGGGAGGGACCTTGAAATCTTTTATCATAACTTTTTATCAATGCTCCTTTCATTGGGATTTTTGACCACTCTGAAAAAATATTTACAATCAGATATCATCAAGCAGAGAATTAAGGCAAGTACAAATAGCCTAACGGATGAAATAATTAATGTGACGGTCAAAAAGGGAAGAAATAAGGTTATTCACTGAATTTATTCAGAAGGGTGTTGCGATGGATCCCGAGTATCTTGGCGGCTTCCTTTCTGTTTCCCCCAGAACGTTCTAACGCTTCCCCAATAAGCTGTTTTTCAAAAAGGTTCACAGCTTCCCTAAGGGGCATATCTTTGATCTCTTTTTTAGTAAAGTTGAAAGCTGAAATACTCCTCGGGTATATGATATTTCCCTTCGTTATTGTAGATAATCTCTCAACAAGGTTCTGGAGTTCTCTAACATTTCCGGGCCAGTCATAATACTCGGTAAGAATTTTTATGGCACTATTAGAGAACCTCTTGGGAGATTTGCCTGAATGTTTGGCATATTGCTCTAAAAAATGATCCAGAAGTAAAGGAATATCTCTCCTTCTTTCCCTCAATGGGGGGATCTCTATGGGAAAAACATTTAATCGGTAGTAGAGATCCTCACGAAATTCTTCATGTTCGACGAGATACTTTAATTTTTTATTAGAGGCGGCAATAAATCGTACATCAATCTTGATTATCTTTGTGCTTCCAAGTCTTTCGAATTCTTTTTCCTGTATAACTCTGAGAAGCTTGGCCTGCATACCAATATCAAGGAGATCAACATCATCAAGGAATACTATCCCTTTATCGGCAATTTCAAATTTTCCTATCTTTATAGAAGAAGCCCCTGTAAAGGCACCCTTATTATGACCAAATATTTCACTTTCCATAAGAGTCGCAGGGATTGCCGCACAGTTTATAACCACAAAGGGATCGTTGTGTCTTGAATCAAGTTTATGGATTACCCTGGCAATCAATTCCTTACCAGTTCCGCTCTCACCCTGAATAAGAATTGCCCCATCGCTATTGGATATTGTTGATATTAGATCGAAAATTTCTATCATCTTTTTATCTTTGCCGATAATTGTTTCAAATGGATGATATCGTTCCAACTCATCTCGCAAATAGGTTACTTCTTTAACCAGGTAATGCTTTTCTATGGCCTTAGTAATAATATTTTTTATATCCTCTACTATGAATGGCTTTGCAACATAATCATAGGCACCATATTTCATTGCCTTTACCGCTGTTTCAATATCTTTGACAGCGCTTACCATAATAATCTCGGAATTTGGATCCAGTTCTTTGAATTGTTTGAGCAGATCGAGACCACTAATTTTGGGTAACATAATATCAAGCAGAATAAGATCAATGGAATTTTTCGTGAAGATGTCAATAGCTTCCTCACCCGATTCCGCAAGGAAAACGTTATAATCATCACTTAAGACCATATTAAAGGATTCACGGACCCCATACTCATCATCTACTACCAGAATTGACTTTTTATCGATTACCATACCATAACCGCCTTTTCTTTATATAATGAGTCTTTGGAATTATTCAAATTACCCTTAAGATGATGGTCTGTATATCGAATCATAATTTCTATACAATCATCATGCCAAATTTCGTATTAGGCATCTTATTACCTTTTAATACCTTAATTCGAGTTGCAGGTGATATTCTTCCTCGACTCTTCCGGTTGATCATTAGGGCTTTAAATAATTTTAAGATTGATGGACTCGTAAAAAGTTATAAACTGTTACCCCTGCGAAAGCACAAATCCAGAACTATTTGATATTCTTATGCCTTCCGATTTTTACAGACATGACATCATAGGATATTTTTCGATTTTTTATAAGGGTATCATGATTGTTTGTCCATTATTTAAAAAGAACCGTGATGGTGTAATATAATGAGTTTATAACAGATAAATAATAACAATCTAAAACATTTCATTTTTATAATATGGATATAAAGATACTTTGAATAGATATAAAATAATTTGCAATGATTTTTATAAATTGATATTTAAAATCAGCATTATAAGAACCACACCTATCAATTATAGATATGCATAAAAAAATGTGCAAGTATGGTGATTATTTTGTGCACAATTGACTGTACATTTTACTTATAGTAATAATTAATATAATTATACAATAATTTGTTATCATAAATAAGGGAGCAATTTAATTTTTTTCCGCGAAAAAGAAAGTTTTCACCGATAAGGCGTTATTCACTGATGTTGAATACAGATTGTGATCTCGGCGTAATATGATAAAAATGGGTATTTTTTTTAACTGCTCAAGGCCAGTAATATCAGGTCTTTTTAAAGGCATGCATATAATTCTGTGCATATAATATGTCAATAAAATCTAAAGTTACTTCATTAAACAATTCATCAAAACCAAGATGATTTTTAGAAATACATTTAGTTGGTGTAACCGTGCATAAATCGAAGGCCTTCAGTAATTGTTATATGAGATGACCTCCCACCATTTTAAAAGGAAGTGTACCCAATTGAACTTTGGCATGGATATTGAGGACTAATTGAT
>Ga0184631_10000063_pt1 | contig 18038 bp, 16 predicted proteins | sample PLM4_90_b1_FD_133160 | JGI IMG/M metagenome (GOLD analysis project Ga0184631, IMG submission 133160) | Groundwater sediment microbial communities from an aquifer in East River, Colorado, USA - PLM4_90_b1 | ecosystem: Environmental > Terrestrial > Soil > Riparian zone | place: USA: East River... | reverse complement strand
TGGAACACGGGTACACATGCTTAACTTGTACTCTGAGCGTACCGAGTGGTATTTACCTCGGTACCAGTCCGCTTATGGTTAAAAGAAGAACCGGGAGTTTGGCTCCCGGCTCTGAGTTTTACTAGATGTAGGAGTTATGATCTCCCGAATGTAACCTCCCCATAATACACGGGGCCGATTTGAACTGCGTTGCCCCGTCTAATCTGATTCCGAGTTGCACGGTGGAGGCACTCAAACTTGCCTTTACGGTACAACTGGCGAATTCTGCGTTCCCTCATTCCAGGCGTCATCCACTTGTACCGAGGCATCCAGAAGGTCACGAAAGCGAGTAGTTCTTCCCACGGGGTAATACTGATATTCTTCTTCATCTCAACCTCCTAGTTCAACGCGATCTTGCTGAATTGACCGAGAAACTCGTTAATATCCATTCTAACGAGTTCCCATGTATCTACTGGTACATGCTCCATTGTGCGTATAAACAGGAAGAATTGTAGAGCCTCCTCATAGATATCACTCCCCTTTGCACTTGAACCCGAGATTGCGTATTCAGTAACATCGTCAATGAAGTAATCGAGTCTCCACTTATATAGAGCAAAACCATTATTAATCACATATTCTTCCAGCTCCATCCCCAGGCAGAACCCATCTGTGTTTGGAACTTCATACTTCAGTTCAACTGTTCTTCCCTTCCAGAACTTCTTCAACCCGTTCAACTCGAGAAGATTGTCGTTCATTCTGACCCTCTTCCTCTGAATAGGCAAGGTGCCTACACTACCATTATCCCATAACTAAAGCATGAGTTCGATAGGCAACTATTAATCACTTGTGTTAACCAGTTTCGTGAGTAGTTGGGTACCTCACTTGTTAACCAGTTTTGAGCTATAGCGCGTTATCGGCTAGAACTCGGCATACATTTGAACCCTGCTCATGGGTAGTGGTCAACGAGGTAACGGGGTACGCAACGCCCAGAGGATAAGTTAAATCCTGGTACAACGCAAGACGCGAGATAAAAAAAAATACCCGCGGCCTCATGGCCGCGGGCAAATGTGATTCGATTGTCATGCGTTGACAAGTCGCGATGCTAACCCTCCATGTTTAATCGTGATAATCTTCCCGGTTTCGAATCGCGCCATGCTCCCGCAATCGCAACGCGTGAGAGGGAATACGATTCGACGCGGCTTAACATACCTCACGATTGACTCGCCGCATCCGCCACAAACAAACAACGCGCGATAAACTTGCCTAGTCATTAGGGACTCCTTGTCTAATAGCGGATAGTGCTAATTTATCCTGAGGGTTAATCACGACTCGACTCCCGCGGATAGTGCTACTGATTCGATTGCAACGCGATTAGACTATAGAGTCACACCGTCCTTAATCGCGCCGCGCTTTGGATTCCGCTTTACCTCGAGCACGCCCGCATCGCGTCTAACCTCGAGGCTGCGGATTAGATTCGCGCCTCTCGCCATGATCGCGTCGCGTGTATAAACCTCTTCGCCAACGATAAGCGATTCGATTGTCACGCCCGAGGACTCGAGGCGATTAAGAATTTGCATCATTAGCGCGCCTTCTTTCGAGTCCGTCCGCGACTTAACTACCTTGCGAGCGCTCCAGACTAGCATACTCGCGAGAATGTCTAGCACGCGAGTCGCGTCATTGGGGAAGGCGCGTGCCGCGGCGTAGTTAAGGAATGGCCGCGCCGCGTGCTTGCCGCGATCCATCGGTTTCTCAGGATCGAACGCGGGATTAAACTTCGCGGGATATTCAAACGCAAACGCGTTTGCAATACCTTTGACTTTCAGAGTCCCTCGTGTCATCGCGGGAGATTCATTCTGAAACGTTTGCGTTGCCGCGTTCGCGACTACCCAAAACGCGTTGACGATTCCGCGAATGTCCGCTAGTGCGTCCACAAACGCGGAGCGGAGCGCCACTAATCGCGGGTCAACGCGTGTCGCGACTTTCGCGACCTTGCGATTAACCTTTGCCTTAGACATTGACTCGACTCCTTGTCTAACATAGGGAGTCGAGTCGCGATTGTCCCTCAGGATATAAGCCGCGCCACGCGTCCGCCATTGATTCATACGCGAACGCGCTAGCCTATGTCCCGCAACGGGTTGTAGTGCGGGAGGTTGTGCTATTCCGCGAAGTCATCAGCACCGCGCCCTTGTAACCGCCTGCGCCTCACGTCTCGCGTTTTTATTTTTAAGCCTGCGTGCCCGCCGCGTTTTATTATTAGCGTCCGAGGTCATACATGCAAGCGACTCCAGTCTACCACAAGCCGCGTTGTAGTCAAATATACAATGATACAATGCTGGTATTCTTTAAGGTTAAGACCTTGACAATCGCCGCGATAGTGTACTCAGATAGATTAATAACAGATGAAGGATAGATGAGAAAAAAATCGACCCCCCTTGTCCGATTAGAGGGGGGTGTAGTACCTTACTGACCACAAGGTAACTTTTTGAAACGATATCGTCAGATAAAATTTTCAATTAATATCGGTTACTGCTATCGGTATAAAAAGAGACCCCTCCTATTACTAGGAGGAGCCTTTTAGCTAGGTGTTATCCTGAGCCGGTAGATAGATATAGTCGCAATTCACACGGCATGAAGCCGAGTTTCATCCATCAGTGGCGGGGGCGGGAGTCGAACCCACTATTTAGAGCTTATGAGGCTCTCGACGTTCCGTTTGTCCTCCCCGCTATATTATAACTAAATTGCTAGACCAATGGTGGCTAGAGCAAGTACAATGATAACTAAGACGCCCACTACTAACCAAATACTAGTTTCATTACCACCAACGATTATACTACTTGAAGGTGGCGGTGACGGAAGTTCGTCGATAAGTGAGGAGATACATTCACGGTTGATGCTCTCCCGAGTTGGGGTCCCATCGTCGTTCCAATAGCCTCCGATTCCATCGTATCTTACAGTAGTCATAATTCCTCCTCTGATTCTAATGCAGGCAGGTCGTGAGGGATTCGAACCCCCGTCAAGCGTTTTGGAGACGCTTATCCTACCGCTAGACGAACAACCTATGAGCTAGATGGTCAGGTCGCTACTTAGCTAACAAGGCATCAGTCCCTCACTGCATCCAGCATGTATACAGTATACCACAGAATATTATATTTGTCAAGTAGGAGCATCTAATGGGAATTGAACCCATACGTCTTGCTTGGAAGGCAAGTACGCTACCGATTACATCATAGATGCCTATAAACAAGTGCCACACGTTGATCATTTTTGGACATCTTTTAGGAATTTTTATCAATTTAGGACGTAGTAGAGGAATAATGTGCAATTTAGGAGGGGAATTGTCCTGTTTGATAATTTTATTTTAAAGGGAAAATTTTGGTCTTTATCGGCGTTAAGTAAGATTAAGAAGTTTCAAGAACCATGCCTCAACAGCAGGAATGGATGCAAGTACATGCAAAGCAAACCAAGTTGTTATTGCAATAATAAAAGCACTGAGTACTCCTAAAAATGTTTTACCTGGATTTTTGGCTAGGAGGTATAAAAAACTTGGGTATTTACATATCGCCTCTTTTAGGGTCTGAACTTCACCAATCAATCCCTTATAGCCGTTTATTTTGGGTTCTCCGCGCATATCATAGTCATATTGTTTCTGAAATGCTATAACTGTCTCAGAAATGACTTTAATATTGATTTTCATATTCTCTCGATCTCGATCTTGTTTATCAAGATGATCAAGAACTCGTTCTATATCATTTTCGCTCATATATGTGTTTTCAGATATTCCTTCCATAAAATTTCCACCTTTTCCTCGTGAGTGGGTTCTATAGGTGGAGTAGCAACGACCCCGAGGAATTCTCTCATTTCTTTCTCTGTGCCATCAAAGTAATCCATATCGATTACTCTGTTATATCCAGGTACGATAAATGTATCACCACTCCATTGTATCATACGAACATCAGTTGTTGGGGAAGGAGGAGTTGGCTTCCAAGTTAGGGGAGGCATATAGTTAGGTAAGTTCTGCCAAGTAGTTACTGTGCCTTTAGTAAATACTCTAGGATACTGTGCAATATACATTTTTCTACTAGCTAAAAATGTAGCAAAATCAGGCATATATGATCTAATAAATGAAGTTCTAGAATAGGTTATAGTAGGTCCGGAGAAATTCTTCTCAAACCACTGAATCATTAGTTTAGAATGATTAGCTAACTTGGTCTTATTAAACTGAGAGGGCATTGGATTGTGTTGGGGGTCTTTATTCCATTTCCTATAAGCTATCCAGTCTGACCACCACTGTTCCATATCTGGAGTTATATAGGATACAGGTAAATTCTTAATGGCCTCTAGTGCCTTGTTACCATTTGCTTCTGGTGTCATAAGAGGATCAATCCAAGGATATGCGCCTGTAGCCATTCCAGTATCATGAGCACCCTTTAAATGGTCCATTCTCATATCATCTAATAGATAATCACCCTGCGAACACTTAACAGTAGCAAAGCGAACTCCACCTGCATAGAAAGCGGGCCAATCAATATGGTCTTGCCAATGGGAAACATCTACACCTAGTATTCTCATAGTGGATTATCCACATCAAATCCAACTACTGACGTTGGAAAGAATTGTAACGCACCTGACGGAACTAGAAGTAACTGAGCCTCATAATAACCTTTTTGATTAAATAGTCCTACACCGGACACAACTATATATTTGAATGCTCCATCAGTTCCAGTAGTTTTAAAAGATGCCGGTTTGTCTACTAGAGTTCCATCTGGCTTTTTTATTCTTATCTTAGAATCAATGAAAGATGAACAGTCTGCTGGAATCCAACTTTCAGTAGTAACATCCCAACTTGTTACCGTTAACTCTAATTGGTATCCGTATCCTGTCTGGACTATAACTTCATTTGGCATGGCTAAAACCTCAAGGTTTTCTTTATTATGTTACTAACCCTAGTTACTCTACTTGATACACCAGTAAACATCACATTGCGGAACATAATCGGAGTGTATCTTACACTCTTTGCTATTGTATGGATTACCCATATAAGTTTTTGGACGAAAGTACTAATTACGTCTGTGATACCAACTATATCGGCTATACTAATTAGCACAAGTTTAAAGTTTGATATTACAGTTGTAATTCCTACAGTATTTGTAATGGTTCTCTTGAAGGTACCTATCTTTGACAGGAGTGTTGTAATTTCAACAGTATTGGTAAATGTTCTATAGAATTGACCAATTTTAGATATCGTATCCGTGATCCCGACAGTATTAACTAGAGAGACTAATTTGAGTAGAGAACTAGATATGGTTGTTGTTATGCCTACAGTGTTGGCTAAACTTCTTAGGAAAGTCCCTGTCTTAGATAGAGACATAGTTATGCCAACCGTATTAGTTAATGTTTTATAAAAGTACCCTATCTTAGTTAGAGAAGTTGTTATAGTTTCTGTATTTGATATAAGTCTAACAAATGTCCCTATTTTAGATATTGCTGTAGTTATCCCAATAGTATCTGCTATTGCTCTAATATAGTCATTACCTGGAATATAAGGAACACTAATCCCAATTTTGACGAAATATGGTTCTATATCGTCAAAAGCAAGAAACGCTCTCCTACGGGCATACATCCGGTTCATTAGGAATCTCTACCAACAGGTTGATACCAAGTCCTAGATGCACCTTCTATAGTAGCTACTGGTTTAATCATATATGCAATACCCGATGCAGTACGATTTGTTGACTCATCATATCTATAAAGACCTGTAGTTCCAATCTGAGTCATTGCTGTTACAGCTATTAGATCAGCGCCATCAGCAGCCTTGATAACTTGGATGGTAGGAGAAGTTATACCTGAAACAACAGGTTGGCTGTTCTTAAACCAAGCTGTCTCATAGTGGTCAACAGTAGTGGCTTTGAACACCCAAGTCTTTGCTTGGTAAGTATCCAGATCAGGTGCCACCTGTACCATCCCATAGAAAGTCTTATAAGGAGATTTTATGAACCTAATAGAAAGGATTCCTGCTGTATCGACCTCTCCAGCAGTAGCTTCATAGTAATAGTTGCCATCACTGATTTCAGTATAAGAACCAGCATGATTAGATTCTGCCCCGCCATTCTTGGAGAGTTTTATATCTCCAGCAATGAATGTCAGTGATGGCACACTAGCACCAGTAGAATCTACTATTCTAAAGGGTATGCGTCTCTTAGATGCAGTATTCTCTGATTGGAGTATTTGTTGCATTAGTTAAACCCTGTATTAAATTTAGTCTTGTCCCAAGCCGCGCCTGCAACTAGAGTTAGTTGCATAACCATTCTACCTGCGGCACTGCTTGGCTCAGATACTATATCTTTTGGAGCATATAGTGTTCCAGTTGGTATTTGCACAACGATATTTTGATCATCACCTGCTGAGAAAACAATATTATCTAAAGCCATGTTTCACCTTAGTTCTGAGTAAGTAATGCTCTAACATTTATGTTGTCACCAAGACTTGCTGGTGTGTATCTAATGAATGTTAAGTCATTGGCTTTATCAGTAGTGTCATAGGCGCTCCACGCTCCTCCACTATTAACTGACTTCTCCCAAGTACCTGTAGGTGCAGAAGATGTGTCATCAACTAACAGACCACCTGTTACAGCATTATACAATCTCACTCTCAGTGTAGGAACGGTAGTACCAAAAGCTGTTCCGAACCACCAAGCGAATCTCTTATTGGTCTTATCACTTAGATCAGCGCATGGATTATAGTGAGAGTCTGTTGACAAATCTTCATAGAGTACACAAGCACCAAGAATTCTAGCTGGAATTCCTAAAGCACTTATAGTCTTGAACTCACACATTAGTTGAATTTCTGATGCAGCTCCGACTCCAGAAAGATCGCCAGTATCGTCAAGCAAATTCCAAGTGCCACTATCGTCACTTATTCCTGCTGTTCTATAGTAACTTCTAAATGCTTCACAAGGTTGGCCTAACTGATGAGTACTATTTCCTCCCACTTCTTTTATTCTAATAACATAGGCCCGAGCAAATTTAGCACAGTTAGGAGTAAGCATCTTAGGAAGTACCAATCTATTCTTAGTTGTAACAGCATACTCCATATCGGCTCCAATAGGAGCTACATATAGAATATTAGTAAGGGCGGTTGCTCCTATGCCACAAAAATACCCGAGACCTCCTTCTACCCACGCCGATAACGCAGTTATCGGAGGCAGGGTTAAAGTATATGGTGCAGATGTGTCCGCAGTAGCCTGAGGATAGTGTTTTATATCCGCAGTAAAGAGTCTATCAAACTGATTACCAGCACTATTATACTGAGTAACATAGTTACGAACTCCAGCCGCGGAAGTACTTGTGATTACAAATCTATCTAGTATACCAGAATATTCTATAGCATTCATCAAGGCAGTTGCCGAGAAAGTAGCCAGACCTCCGGGCGGAACTTCTGTCATTGCATCGCCGCCAGAGAGCCATGTTGTCTGTAGAGAAGTTATTGAATCAACAGGAATTGTTCTATAAACTCTTGTAGTAGTTGTAAAGTAAAGACAATCGCTACCAGCTCCAGGGCCATGTCCTGTATTAGCAATTCTTCCATTGTTCGCCTGAGAAGTAGTACCAGTAACAACTCCGCCAGCTCCTGTCTTTAGAATTAATGAAGTTGTGTCCTTACCAGCAGTGAGTGTTAGATTCTTTCTAAGATTATAGTTATATAAAACTGGGTTCGCTATTGTATCCATCACCCATGCTTTATGGGTCTGCCAATCAATTTTTTCTTGCAATCCCATTCCAGTAGTAACTGTATTTAGAACTGTAGATGCGTCTGCTAACCAATAAGAAGCTCTAATATTATCTACTGTAGTAGCGGCTGGAACTGCCGTTCCACCAGGAGAAAATGTAGCTCTCTGTAATCCCTTAACTACATTCAATCCACCATTTCCTGCCGTAGCATTAGTTGTTGCTAGAACTGCACGCAACTCTTCAATAACATATGGTGATCCTATAGCCACACCACTTGCCAGAGTTGTAGATAAAGTTAAAGTAGTATTTGATGTGATAGCTGAGACTTCATACCAAGAACCTGATATTGTATTTGGATTTGTAGAACAAAATCCAATTCTTGAACCCGCAGCCAATCTGTCTGTTGTCCAAGTAGTTCCGTTTCCTGAAATACCACTTCCATTTATTGTACCAGAAACAGTACCAGTAGTATATTTATCGTAAGTCATTCTAAAGCCGCGGATTGTATATACAGTCGCAGTCGGGAAGGTTATTGTAATATAACCTTCAAAAGCCAATGTCTGGCTAGTTTTATTAAAAGTATACATCAAGAGTCGTCTTGTAGCCGCAGCGGTAGACTGATCGGCAAGGAAAATCCAGTCCTCGGTTGGAGACCATTGCACTGCCCAAGGATTCGCAGCGGCCGTGGCAGCCGCAGATTCAAATGGACGGCCAACAGCGATTGGAAACGGGCCGGCGAATTTATCCTCTGCCTGTGCTCCATTCAACTGAGTTATAAGAGGTCCCAACCCAAGTTTATTTTGGTCGTATCCACCGGCCCCGTTTATCCCACTAGGATAGACATATGTGGGGAGCGACCCCAATCTTGTTTCAACTCCAACTTTAGCCATAATATTCTCCTATGAACCTAGGAATGTTAATTCCCAGTCCACCTGTAAAGTATCTGATGCAGTAACATCTACGGTCGGGGTAATTTGTGCATATGCCAGTAAATCCCACGATGCAGGAGTAATATTGTTTGCCAAACCTGCCTCGTCAATTCCTGTAGCATTTAGATCACCAGCTTCAAAAGTCGATCTGTATTGAGTAACATTATCATCAGCAGCACCAAAAGCACCTTTAACTTTAGGATAGGTAGCATCCATTATTTCTGGTGAACCTGTGGGAGTAATTAGTACTGTGTTTGCTTTCGGAGTAGAACCAGTCCAACCAGTTCCTACTTGGATATATCCACTAGCATTACTAACTTTAACCCTAGCCGGAGAATCTGCCATAATGTCTGCAACCATAGCGTCGCCTTCATCGGTAACAATGTTATGGTTAATCGAAATCATTAGACTACCAGGAAACCCTAGTAATCTCTGGATAAAGTTAGGCTTTCGTCTTTTAACCTGTCCATCAGGACCAAAGACGGTAGCTTTAACAAAACCCTTTATACGCGATTTATTCTTTATCATCTGAAAATTCTCCTCTTATTGTTTAACTTACATATTAATTATATCTTAATATAGCTTGGCGATGGTTATAAAGAGCTTTTCACTGCCGCCGGCACAGTTTTGGTTTCCGGCGTTACTCATACCTTGTAGGGATATAAAGTCATTCTTTAATAAATACACAACATCGCTTGCTCGAGTTATAATTGCCCTGCCGTCTACATCCTGAGCTGGCAAACTTTGTGTAGCAAGCTCAAAAGAGTTATTCTTCATAAGTCTACAGTTTCTCATGCCCTGTGAGTTACTCTGCCACGCCAAACTTGCGTTAACCTCATACCATCCGCTAGTTGGGGCTATTAATTTATATCCATTTGCTACACCCACAGTCCAGTAGTCATCAGTATCATAGGTTTCCGTAGTCCAATAAACACTGCCCCAAACACCACTTGATCCAATTCCTGAGGTTCCAGTACTATATGATCTGCAACATGACGGAACGTTGCCCGTCACTCCTGATGCTACATATACACTTGCTAATTTACTAAGTTCAAAGTAACTCTTATTATATCCAGAGGCTAGAACATAAGTATATGCCCTTCCAGCGGTATATAATCTTTCAAATCCAATGTTTACACTATCATTACCAGGTGGAGTAGATTTATTTAAATATACACTAGTAGTTACCTCTATACTAGCAGGGAATCCAGATGATGTTGGATGAATATATCCTTCTGCTAGATATGCGGCCGTTCCATTCTGACGAATAGACATATGGAATACTTGTCCAGACTCTAGTCCAGACATTAATGTTAATCTTGCTCTTACTTGATAATATCCTGTATCTGGACAATAGAATACTTCTCTATAGTAATCGGGACCAGAAGTTCTATAATATGCTTCATAGGTATCAAAGTCCTCCTGCGGACCATTTATAACTCCCCAGTTAAGGTTCTGCCAACCATCGCTTGTGTATGGTCGATTAGTGTCCAAATGAATTCTAGCAACTACAGGAGGAGGAATAACTCCAGAGGGAACAAACTCTAGACCAGTTCCTAATGCATTAACTCTAACATACTTTTCTTGCATTCCAACATATGATTTAGGAATGACATCTGTTAATCCTAAGAAAGTAGACGATCCCCCAGAGCCATTACCGCTGGCTGTAGAGGCTATTTGTAATTGTTCGTTGCCGCCAGGATTTAATTTAGTAATCGTTATATTTGAGCCGGCAGATAATTTACTTTCTAGGTAGTTTTCTGTAGTATCAGTAGATGATACCATAACTTTCTTTGTATCTGCTCCTGCACCACTAACCGTAGCAGATACTTGTAAGAATTCATTGGCCCCGCCACTCACTAGAGTTATAGAGATATTACTGCCAGGCCTAATTTTAGTTTGCAGATAACCTTCTGTAGTATCTGTTACTGTTGCCTTTACTTGTTTTGTATCAGTAGTACCTCCACCTGCGGCCAGTCCAGATGGAATCCATTTAAGAGAGTTCCATGCCAAAACTTGTCCACTAACTGGAGTAGTAGTATCTAAGTATCTTCCCAAGAGTTTAGTAGCATTTCCAAAATCAATCCCAGATGGTCTCCATTTTAAGGAACTCCATGCCAAAACATGCCCACTCGTGGGTGCTGTAGAATCAATATCTCTTGTTTGTAATTTAATAGCATCATGGGATAAATCAGTAATCTGAGATTCTATATGAGTATGTGTTTGCTGTGCAACTCCAGAGAGTACAACATCGCCACCAGAAGTAGCCACCAATGCTTTTCCAGCATCAATGGCTGCTACTTGTATATCAGACTTGGTTATTCTTGTTCTAATAGACATATTATCCTATTTTTTGTATCGAAACTTCTGGACTCTGATTTGGAATGGCATTTATTGTTAGAGTAGTCCCAGAATTTTGATAGATACGGACATCGATATAGTCACCTTTATTTAATTTATATATAGTACTTGTAGAAAGATCGGCGGTGATCGAAGCGTTGCCGTTAGTTTGCTGACGATCTATCATAGTACTTCCATTTAAATATGTTAAAATAGCTCTAACTCCGGTTCCATTCGCTGTTAACTCCACTCCGACAGTTATTAGATAAACTCCTGAGGCATTACAGGTTAACTTATTACATAAATTAGTATCCAAAGAGTGCATATCATCTGTATCCCACCTCTCGGAATCAAGTCTTATAGGCATTCCTCCACCAACGCCAGTTGGTAAAGAAATTCCGCTTGAACTATACACTCTACAACCAATACCTACCGCCGGAGGATTCGCTGATGTAACAGTTATAGTATTTCCAACTGCCGATGCACACAAACCACCTGTAAAATTTAGACCTGTTACTCCACTAGCAATTGAAACCCCAGACGCTGCTACAGAGAAATTTGGAGAAATTCCGGCATCAAATTTTTGTATAACAAGTTCTGGAGAGGTGCCATCTTCTCTTAAAAGTTCTAGGTTACCTCCGCTACTTTGATACACAGAAACGGTTATGGTGTCTCCTACATCAAAGTAAGAGTTTGTCGCAGTAGATATATAACACGAGTTTGTAGTTGTATTTGTAATGAACTGGGCTGAGATACAAGAACTATTTTTTCTAACTTTTAGCCCTCTATTTCCTGTGCTACTGGAGGCAAACTTTATTGCCGCAGCTACTGAGTAATATCCACTCGCTCTTACTGTAAGAACGCCAGGAGAAACCGATGACCAAAAATTATTGGTATCCCACCGCTCTGTGTCGAAACCTATCACATAATCTGTGCTATTTGGTATTTGTATACCGCTTGAGCTATAAACTCTAGCCCCCGCCAGAGTTCCGCTTATAGCAGAAACAGATATCTTTAGAACTTCATTTGCTCCGTCATTAAGAGTGGTAACGGTTATATTCTCTCCAGCAGAGACTTTATTCTCTAAATAGTTCTCAGTAGTATCATTTGAGGATACCTTGACCTTACTAGTTCCTGCCCCTCCTCCACTAGCCGTGGATGCTACTTGCAAAAATTCATTTGCTCCGCCACTAATAAGAGTTATTATTACATTAGAGCCGGGTCTAATTTTATCTTGTAAATAACCTTCTGTAGTGTCTGTTATTGTAACTAAAGATTTCTTAGTATCAGGAGTTCCGCCCCCGCCAATTCCTGAAACCGAAGCGATTCCTCCTGCGTAAGTTACAAGTGCATTTATGAAATTAAGTTTAAAAACACCACTAGCTACAAAAACTCCATCATCATAGACAGTAATACCTGATGGTAATTGGACACCAGATGCTAAATAAGTAGCTACTAACTCGTCTCCGGTTATAGGAGAAAAAATAGTATGAAAAGTAGTTGTTGTCTGAGTTATATTAGTAGGTTTCTGTAATAATCCGTTTAGAAATACTTTTATACTACCACTAATGGCCTGTTGAGAGATAGCATAATTATCTCCCGCAGCGGGAACTTGACTTGTTACATCTTCCCAAATAACTGTTATGCCACTATCCCCACTTCCACCACCAGTTGCTGTAACCGTGATATTAATTGCATTTCCAACTAGGGCCGCAGTAATACCGGCTCCCAAAAAGTTTAATACTGTAATTCCACTCGCCACCTGAACAGATTCATCCTGCACAATTAGAGATGGGTTTTTAGTATTTAACAAATATCTAATATGATTTAAATTATCTACTAAAGACCATCCACTTGCTACTGGTCCGCCAGCAACCGCCGCTTCTGTTGTGTCATAGGCTACTTGTGCTTGAATTAACTGTCCGTAGAATCCACCTGGAGGGCCTCCAGAACCACCACCAGAGCCCGGCACGCCTCCAAGGTTAATGGAAGATGCAAACCATCTGCTATTATTAGCGAGGTCTTTTATTGTTTCTATTAAATTATCATGATAATTATCACTAATAGTTGGCATATTTATCCTACGGCTCTGTGTGTTTCAATATCTAATATCATTATCCCAGATGGGACTCCCGCTATGAAACTAGTCCAATATCGGTAGTCTGTCTGTGCTCCACTAGGTAGATTTATAACCATAACTCCTGGTCCATTTCCTGCACCCCCATAATTTGCTAACGTTCTTGTTGAGATTAAGATTCTAGGATTATCTGGATAGTCTAACCCTATAATATCATTCATGAAGTACCCAATAGTGGAATCGCCTCCAGGTCCTCCAGATGAGGACATCCACCCGGCAGATGATTCTGGATATGATGCGTTATAAAGTAACTTGCCAGAAGTAGTCACCGCTCCAGATGCTACAATTTCAATATAAGCTCCTCCTAGAGAAACTCCGTTTTCATCTAGATAGTGAGCGAATTTTCCACCAAAGACACTCACCATGGGAGTAGTAGGCCCTACCCATACGCAGGGATAACCACTTACTAATGTAATTCTAGAAAGATATTGAGTTCCTGCTCCACTATATGGTACATGACCGCCTGCTATATAAGAATAAAGAGAATCAGCGAATAGGGAAACTCCATTCATTACTCCATATCCACTCCAGAGAATCCTATGTTTATAAAAGGAATCATTGCTATGAAATAGCACGGCAGCCATTAGTTATTCATCCACGCCCCACCAGAGGCAGTTCTAAAGTCCCATGTGTCATAAGAGAAGTTTGGGTCGCCTCCTATTGGCATATCTAGAGGAAATCCAAATCCTGCTGAGTAGAAAGTTGTTGGAGTTGCTCTTTCTGCTTTGTATAATTTTCCATCATTTGGATATTGAACATGCCCAAAATGACCATATTCTGGATGAGTCCGAAATTTTACAATGCCACTAGTCGGAGGAGGAGTAAAGAAGTTTGATACTTCTAAACTAGAATATACCGCCACACCGCTGGATGGAGGATCAGTACCATAGGGAATTTGATTTGTTTCATATAAGAATACATCACCACCAAAGTATGGAACGTCTCTCTGTGGATAAACAGTTCTACATCCCATCTTGTTGAACGCCCCAACCATATTTAAACCGTCATCTACAACCCAATATGATGTTTCATCAGGTATATCAACAAGAGTTACTCCTTTTCTAGCTGCGATTGCTCTAGGAGGATATGTTGTTAATGTAGGTTCATAAGCTAAGAAATAATTTTTACATGATATACTTGTTATAGTTTCAGTATCAAAATCAAATGTAATAATATATAATCCTACGTTCTTTTTCTCATCAATATCTCTAAGATGCTGATAACCTAATTCTGGTTCATCAGCGGAGTATTCTCCCCCATACCACTGCCCAGTACCATTAGCTAGAATACACAGAGTTCCTGTATTACCCCCGCTAGGGTTTTCTGTAACAGCCGTTGGGAATGTTTGTGATGGAGGAGGAGTAGTGTCGTTTCTAAAACCTCTCCATGCAGCAGTTGTTGTACTAGGATGGCTAGTCCAGCCATACAAACTTGTATATCCGTGCTCTGTTGATCCTATCGAGGCACCTATAGTATTATCAGAAATAATTCCAGAGCCTGGGTATCTAATATCATCTGTTATAAATCTTATAGAGACACTTATATAAGATTGACTTTCTTGTAGACATTTATTAGGAGCAGAATTATTATGCAAAGAGAGGCCGGGAATAGCAAGTTTTAATTATTATCACTTCTTAAAGATTTATAGTCTACAAGAAGGGTGGCTGATCTATAATTATCGACTCCTCCGTACCAAGAATCCACGAGAGGAAGTCTATCTGAGTCTCCTGTCCATCCAGATGCTAAGGCTTCCCGCATAAGATACCAAAATCCGTCTTGTTTTACCCCAAGATGATATGCTATTTCTCTATTAGCCGGAATAGAGCAGGTGGCTATCATTTCAGCACCGTCTTGATTATTAGTAAGATATTTTGCGCTATATCCTCCAGCGACCGATGTGGTGTCCAGAACACCTGCAAAGAATGTCCTCTGGTTAGCATATGGGAAGCTTAATTTTTGAAATCCTCCAAAATGAATAGTCCCCGTTAATCCTCCAGATGGAGGAGCCATATCTAGTCCAGCACCGGCAACTAAGACTGTAGTATTAACAGTAGAATCTCCTTCTACATCATACCCAATTACATTATAAGACACACCAGAACCTATACTAGTTAGAAACGTTGATGTGATAACTCCAGCAGGAGTAGTTAATTCTGGGGGCATTACCCCACTATAACTTGGAACATATAGGGGCATAGAAGTCCATGTTGATCCAAAGTTTTTTGTAGAAACAATCCAGTATCTATTCTGAATACCAGATGGGATAGCGGGAGGACCTTGATATCCTAAAATATGAAAAGTATTATAGACCCCCAAAGATTTCTCAACTTTTAATTTGGTCATACCAGACGCGGTAACGCCTTGTGGGTTTTCATAACTAGTTAGAGTTGTGTTGTCTAAAGTAGTAATTTTCCCCCACGAAGTACCAATTGATATTCCCGATCTTTTATATACTCCAGCTTGAGTTAGAAGCATCAGTTGATTATATTTGTTACACGCAATACTCCAAGAATTCATTGCTGTTCCAGAGAGACCTTCAAAGAATGGTTCGAAGGTATCTCCTGCATCTAAAGAAATAAGAGCACCAGCTCCAGTTCCGGCAGCAAATACAACATCGGGAGGAGGAACTATAGAAATTCTGGGGCATTTATCCCCGATCTTGAACGAAGTTATTGCCCCGTCTCCGTCTATTTTGGTGGAGATCGAGGTTATTTGTATGTCTCCACTAAAATCTAGATCATCCACCGAGACATCTACTGCGGCGTATTGTCCGACTTTCACATTAGGATAAAATCCGTGTGTATCTACTACCATTACATCATCAATACTACCAGTTATCGCTAAAATTCTAGCCGCAACTAGTCTACAAACTGAATCTCTTTTGATAAGAGGATTGGCTATAACTGTTGTTTTATCTACTAGCATTTCTGGTAGACTAACTTTAGCTTGACCGAATGCTGGAGTAGTTTTTCCAGTAAACTGATTATACTTCCAACCACCGAATACTTTAACTACATTTCTAGTTTTTTCTGTACTTATAGTTCTAGTGATAGAAGTTGTCTTATCATTAGATAAAGATATTACTGGTCTTTCAATCTTATACCTAAAAACTCTAAGTTTATCTAAGTCTCCATCATATTTGATATAATACGCCCCCGCTCTTTCAAGCTGATTTAAGGAGTCTCCGGCCGTCTGCATCCCCATAGGAGTGGGTGCATCTGGTTCTCCTATTGTTGCACTAGTATAAGAATCAAATTTAACAGACAGCCCAACTAAACTTGCAATATGAGTAATCCAATAATCTACAGTTTGACCAGTAGCATTTAGTTGGTAATAAATAAAGAAATCGTCTAATAAAATAGATTTATCTTGTCCTATACAGTCAAAAGTACTCTTTTGAAAGTCCTCATTTATTGATATGAGATAGCCCTTGATTACATAGGCACTAGAACCTTCATAGAGTTCTTGTATTTCGATTGCTGCATATGGGTCTGGTCTAGGTATGCCTTTAGTAAATGAAATTGTAAAGGTATCAGCCCTCTGACATAACGAGGACGTTCTTTCATATGAAACTACATATGAAGTTCTTTCCGCCCCATTTATCCATACTTTCACAAAGTCTGGCAAATGTAATCCGTAACTCATCCCATCCTCACTTTGTCAAAACGATTCGTTGTATAAAACCGCTGCTATCAAATTTAGATTCTACTTGATAAATAAACCAATTTCCAGAAATACCCGTATAAGATTCTGTAACTGTTGCAAATTTTCTTGGCTCTACTGTGTAGTCGCCCTCAATTGCCATCATAGCTTTTTCTGTGAGTCTATTAAATCTAGTCAAGTTTAGATCAGCGGTTTGCTGTGCTAATGTGTTATTATCAATAATCTGAGATGCTATAACCGCTGTTTTATAAAAACCTGCTGGTAAATACGAACTAGATGCAGATGCCTGAGCCTGAACTCCAGTAACTCCATAGACTACAACTCTATTTCTTAGATTTTCAGTAGACCTTTCGTGAGAGATAGAAAGAATATTCTGGTCGTTTAAATCCCAATTAAAATCTATAGATTCAGCCGTCCAGTATGGTTTAACATCAGCCAAATGAACTTGTCCATTTCTATCGGCATAGATAGACCATGCCAAAGCATCTGATATTGTTCTGGCGGCCATATATGCCGTAGTCAAATTAAATTGGACACCCTTTGAACCAGTTCCCCATGTAACAGACAGTGGAACGCTATAAGCATAGTTTGTTATCTGCGCTTGTTCTAGAATATCATGAATTAAATTTTCTGTTAGGATATTCTTTCTTTCAAAAGGTTTCTCTGGGTCATTTGATGCCATGAAGTAGTCTGTGGCCTTAGCTAACTCGTCCTCACAGATTACCTGTGTTCTATACTCAGGCAGAGATTGTTCTATTTTTCTAACATAACCAGTGAACATCTTGCCATAGCTAGTTGAAAAACCAGCATTAAAAGAAATAGAATCTCCAAGACTTAGGGTTGTACTCTCGCAATCTATAACAGCCGTTGACATGGCGGCGTTATAGGATTCCATTATAGTGATGGACTTTAAATTAGTAACTCCTGCTATATTATGATAAAGAACTTTAGGAGCTGAGGGCATTTATTTCCTCAACGAACAGGATACTTGGTACACGGGAGCTAATGTAGATTGAGTAGTATCAATAAGTTGACATGCTGACATTACTCTAGTGACTTTTATACTATCAAAGAGAACAGTAACACCGGCAGGTTTTAGGTCTGTTATAAGTGTAACTAATCCACCAACCCCTGCTTCCATAATACTAATATAACCAGAGCCAACGACATACCCCTGTATCTCTATAGAATCGTCTGGTGTAAAAATAAAATGATAAACTGAATCGGTAGAATTTATGGGGTTTAATTCAGCAATTGTTGCGT
>Ga0184631_10000062_pt1 | contig 18060 bp, 23 predicted proteins | sample PLM4_90_b1_FD_133160 | JGI IMG/M metagenome (GOLD analysis project Ga0184631, IMG submission 133160) | Groundwater sediment microbial communities from an aquifer in East River, Colorado, USA - PLM4_90_b1 | ecosystem: Environmental > Terrestrial > Soil > Riparian zone | place: USA: East River... | reverse complement strand
GGCCCCAGACGTTGAGGAAGGCTTCAAAGCCCGCTTTCAACGGTTGTCCATGCACGACGTAGACGTTCCACTTCACGATCTGCTCAAGCCTTGCACCGGCCGCCGCTAGTGCGATCTCCACGTTTCTGAGCGCCCGCTCCGTCTGGGCCTTCAGGTCCCCTTCTCCGATAATGGTTCCCGAAGCGTCGACGGAGTTCTGTCCGCCGACATAGATGGTCGTTGCAGGGCCATTGACCACAACCGCCTGAGTAAACGCGGCATTCTTGTTCAAACCTTCCGGGTTGAGATAGTGTACGCTTCCTTTCATTGGTTTCGCTCCTCCTTGTCAACAAGTTATCAATGGTCTCATAATAATATCGACATTGAACACGGTCCCATCCCCCTCTCAATCTCCCCCTTGAAGCGAGAAATTGATTTTCACCCTCCCTTTCAAGGGGAGGGCGGGGGTGGGGATGGGTCTTGTAATCAGCCTGATATACGGATAATTATGAGACCGTTCATAGTATGCTAGTATACCAATTCAAATGAGCCTATTTTCTCGGCCCTGCCGTTCACCATAACATCCACCCGGTGTTTTCCGGGGTAGTGTTTTCGCGTGGTCATCTCCCGGAACGAAATTTTCTTGCTCAAGCGAATTGATTCCTTCGCCTCAAGTTCGACGGTTTTCAGTTTAAAGACCTTCGGGCTTGTTTTCCCGTTCACTTTCACAAAATACACACTCAAGTCCACTAGCAGCCGCTGTTGACGTGTGCCGGTATTTACCACATCGAAGGATATTTCTATCGATCCGACGACGGAAGCGCGTTTTGGCGAGAGGGAGACCTTGCGGATATCAACTTGCGCCTTTTTGCCGAAGCCCAATACATCAAGAGCGCCCGCTTCGCCGCGTTTTACGGCTGAGCGCAAAGCATGGCGAATGACCCATTGGCGTTCCTCGGAAGCATCGCCCATCCAGGTCCGCGCGGTTTTTGCAAGTAAATCGGGATGATCTTTTCCGATATCATTAAGATTATTCGCAACGGAGCGGCGCACGTACAACTCCGGATCGTCTTTCAGCAGTTCGAGCAGTTTAAGCACCGGCCGCGGGTCCTTCTGGAACTCACGCAGCCTCGGCGCCCAGGGCAAGCGGGGCCGTGTGCCTTCGGACACGAGACGGCGCACGTGCGGGCTCGGGTCTCTGGCCCATGTTCTGAGTAGAGAGAGCGTTTTGCCGGGATAACGCTCAAGAAAGGGGCGGATGCTGAATTCGGCGGTGAACCGCTGGGTCAGTTCATACTGCGCCCGCATCGAGAGTTCGAAGTGGTCGAGGCCGTACTCTGCCACAAAAAACACGTGCGGGAGATACAGGAAAACCGACATGCCGAGTTTTTCGGTCTTGTCGAGCTTCGGCCCGAGAGAAGCGATGAGAATCCGGGCGGCCTCCGCATAATCTTCCGGCAGATGGGAACGCAGCGCCCGCGCGATCCGCCATGCACGAGGAGTGAGATCAAGAGCGTCGAAACCCGTTGTCGCGTCGGCGAGAAAGGCGCTGGTGGGAAACTCAGGGTGGACCGCCCTGATCATACCGGCGATGCGATTTGGGATTTCGGGGCCAAATTGGTTTTTCAGCGGCTCAGCCATGGGTTTTAAATCTTTTCGCTAAAATACTATTAAGTGATTACGAGTTCAACAAAGAGCGCGCCATGATGGCCCATCGTGAGACATAACCCTACCGCGGCAGCGAATGTTTTTTCAGCTGCGCCAGTTCGCCCGCATAACGTTCGCGACCGGCGACTCTGATTCGGTCGATACCCGCCTTGCGGTTGGACCGAAAGATAAAACTGAACAGCCTCGCCACCGGATTGTTGAATTTCCCGCACGCATTCACGTCGGGAAATTCAGCGCACTCGGCGCAGCTCGTCCGTGAATGTTCTTTGTTGCATTTCCTGATTGCGCACCAGGCGGCTTTTTCGTTTTTCCCGCAGCCGGGGCATTTCCCTCGCAGATACCGTCCGCAGGCCCCGCAATAAAGCCCGCAATAAGCGACCAGCTCCGTGTCCGCGACGATTTCTTTCATAATGGCGTCCTCCCTGTTCGTATGATCAAACGTGCTACGTTCCCGCCTCCCATACTTCCCTGCCCGTGCCCGTCATTGACCCCAGTTCGATCATCGACGGCGTGATGATGACGACGGCGAAGTTCGGGTCCTCGGGCCCCTTGAAATAGGCTTTGAGCCCGTCGGACCACATGGCATCACGCTCGCTCTGCGCGGTGCTGACTTCGGCGGTCCCCGCGACCTGGAGCCAATCCTTCGTGGTCATCACCTCTTTTGCGCCGAGCGAAAGGTGCATGTTCGGGTTTTTGCGCATCTGCTTCACCTTGCTCGAACCGAGATGCGTGCAAAACCGGAATACCAGGTCCTCGTTCGCAAATCCCGCCACGTACCGCACTCGAGGCTTCCCGTCTTCCGTGATCGTCGCCAGATTCATCACCTGAAACACCTTTGCCAGCTCGTAAATCCTTGCCTTCAAATCGCTCATGATCGTATTCTCCTTTCGGGTTGGTTGTTGATGACCCTTTTTATCATGAGCCTGTGACAACCCTATGTCAGCATGTTTACGATTTTCTTCGCTTCCTCGCGCATCATTTCCCGCAGTTCCTTCGGTTCAAGGACCTCCGCTCCGGAACCCCAACTAAGCGCCCAGGGCATCAATTCCGCTAATTTAATGACCTGGTAGATCATAACCACGCCGCTTTTGTTCCTTGCTGCCTGCTCTTTCACGAATCCGTAGTGCTGACGTTCACGGACCCAGCGCACGATCTTTTCGTCGAACCGCAGCTTCACCGCAACGGCCGCGTCCGGCCGCGTTCTTGTATGGTCCCGTCTTGCAAAGACATCCGTACCGAGAGAAAGTTTTTCCATGCGCGAAACCCGGAACGTTCTCATCTCCCGGCGCAGGCGGCAGTATCCCTCCAGGTACCAGGTACCCATGGCGTAATACAATTGATAGGGCTCAATTGTCCTCTCCGTCGTCTTGTCGCGGTCGAAACCATGATAGCGGATATTCACGGCACGCTTGCTCAGTATCGCTTTCTGCAGGACCATGAGCTTCGGGTCATCGAGGTTGAAGCGGTCCGTGTCCGTGAAAAAGCCGATGATGCTCGTTAGAGCTTCCGCCCGCTCAGCCACGTTCTTCGGCAGGGCGGCCCGGATCTTGTCCAGGGCCTGTAGGGCGCCGATTGTTACAGAGCCTGACGCCTGCTGTTTCAGCAATTGTGTGCCGAGAATGAGTGCTACGGCTTCGTTTTCTGTAAAGTTCAGAGGAGGGAGATAATACCCGGGCATCAGCTCATAGCCCTCGCCGGGCAGGGAGACGATCGGTACGCCGCTTTCGTTCAACGCAACGATATCGCGGTAGATGGTCCGCTTGCTGACGTAAAACTTGGCGGCCAGGTCTTCGCTGCGAATGCGCTTATGTTTTTGCAGGGAGAGCAGAATTGCGAACAGGCGGTCGATTCGGTTCATGAAATCAATGCCCCCCGTATGCTCAGCCTTGTTTCGGTGTTTTGTTTCCCGGCAAACTACAGGCCATGGGTTCGTTCTTGAAGCCGAGCTTCGACCAGAGGATCAGGCCGGGGCAGATGCCGGTGATCCCGGCGAAGGAAAGAGAAACGACGGGCACGTACAGGAACCAGTGGACTTTGTCGAACCCGGTCAGCCAGATCCCCGTTAATACAATTCCAGCGATGGACAACAACAGCATTCGTGGAGCAGTCATATCAGCGCCTCCTGCGTGATTTTGTCAAAGTCAGCTTATCAGAAACTTCCCTGGTGGTAAAATACAAAGGTATCGCTTACGGCTCATAGACCATCAGCTTGCTCGTTGCCGTGGCCGCGAGCTTTTCCTTTCCATTACGCGCCTCCGCGGAGAGGTGAATCAGCTTCCTGCTTTTCGCGGTGAACTCCGCGGAGATGATCAAGCCCTCTCCCGGCCTTATGGGTCTGATGAAATTCACGGCCATATCGATGGATACGCAGGGCTTTCGTAAGGAAGCGAAGGACAGGGTCCCGAAGGCCTCGTCGAAGAAGCTGCAGAGAATGCCGCCCTGGAGCGTGCCGATGGGATTCAGCTGATGCTCGCGCACGGGGAAAACAAGCTTGATGCTCCTGACCGCTTCAAAGGACAGGATCCTCGCTCCCGACGCTATGAAGCTCGGCGGCGGCAGCGTGATGCCGGGATAGCGGGCCTTAAATTCCGGGTCGAGGAAAAAGGCCGAGTAGTCAGTGCCGGGCGGAATTCCCTCAAGCGGTTCTGCGCACATGGATTTTCTCCTTCGTTGATCATAATGCCGCTTCTTGCCATAACCCCTGCCGGGCAACCCTTTACCAGGTTAAGTCTACACCAACAGGCACCGCCGGATCAAGAGTGTTTCCTGCTTGCTCCGCAAAGTTACCGATATATCGGAATCAAAATCATCGTTCCCGAAGACCAGGATCGCCTGAGATAAATCCCGACAAAAAGACAAACGTAGCGCCCCCGTTTACCGGGGGCGTCGAAATGTCACGCGAAGCACCCGCCGAAGGCCTTGAACAGTTTCATCGGGCCTTTGACGCGAATCCGTCGGAGCACAATTTCTTTTATCACCGCGCTTTCCTTATGAAGCACCCGCAGCCATGCTTTCGAATCTGCCTTGACCTGAAGGTCCGGGACGCCGGTGTGCCCTTCTTGCACAGTGATGGTTTTGTCTTTGATAACAACAGTAGCGTTAACCCTTTCACTGCCGCTGAACGTGAAATGATAGGTTGCATTCAGTCCCGCTGATTTGTGACGCTGGAACGCGCGGGGCATGGAGGCGAGAAAGGACGCCACGGTCGGGGGCCTGACTCCGTTGCCCACCTGCTTAATCTTTTTGTGCGGAAACATGCGCTGGACATGGCTCTCCGCGTCGGAGCCGGGGAGAACGTAAACGGTCTCTTCCTTTTTCTGTAGCGGCATGATCACGTTCTCCAGGAACTTCTGTTTGCCTGCAAGATACTCCGGGATGACATCGTCTCCCGCGGGACAGGCCGCAATGCAGTACACCGACTTGTAACAAGGCCCCTTTGCCAGGCTCTGCCACAGCGATACAGTCTCCGCGTCGCTTATTCTGGACCGGTATTCGATCGAGCTTTTGCTGTCAACGACATTTTCTACCCAGTTCGTGAATCCGCCCACCACTTCCCGGTAGGAATGGGTAAGGCAGTTCACAGGGTTGAAGAAGCCGTCCGGGCCTATGGCGCCGGTGGGGCAGGCAATCGAACAAAGTTTGCAGTCGAGGCAGGGATTGTAGTCCAGGGGGCTGTTGTATTCATCCACTTCGGCATCGATCAGCACGGTATTGAGCAGCACAAAGCTGCCGAAGACCGGGTGGATCACATTGCGATGCAGGCCCATTTTCCCGAGCCCGGCTTCAACAGCCACGGGTTTGTGCGATACCACGTACATCTTGCCGAGCCATTGGTCCATTTCCATGGGAAAACCGACGGCCGGAGTTACGGCGCGCACGCCTTTGCCCTCGAGGGCTTTAGCCAAGGCATGAGCGGCGGCGGTTAGACGCTCCTCCACCTGGTGCAGCTCAAGGCTGGCGATCGAGCGGGCGGGACTTCTCATATTCTCCCGGTTGAGGCGACCGACAAAACTGATGAGAGTTTTCGTCCAGGGGAACATCCTCTGAATATCCTCCTTCTGATCAGCCAACGATGGGCGGTCGATCTCTACAAATCCCGCGTCGTCAGCGCCGAAGTCAAGGCAGATCCGGCGCAACTCCGCTGCGCTCAGTTTAGGAACGACCCTGGGGAACGTTTTTAATTTTTCTCTCTCGTGATAACGCTGTATTGTCGGGTGGTCATTCTGACGTTGCATGATATCCTCCTTGTTGTATATACAACCTAGTGGTTAAAAAAATTAGCTCCCCTTTTTCTCTTGTTTCAGAGTGTCATGAATCCTCAAAACAGCGGCAACTCCCTCCTCTCCCAGAAGTTCCGTGGCCTGTTTCTGCGCTTTCTGCCATTCGACATGCGCGTCCGCTAAAAGACCCTTCCCTTTCGGCGTGACCGTGATAACCTGCGACGGCCCGTCATCTTTACCCGTAACATCGATCCAGCCTTTTTTTTTCATCCGATCGATATTGCGGCTCACCGTCGATTTCTCCATCTGCAGCACTCGAGCGATGTCCACGGACGAGGCCTGGTCGGTAAGAGTGAGCATGACGAGGATGTTCGCCTGGTTGATCTTGATGCCAAGGGGCTGCAGCGCGCGGTCATAGATATTGGTTATAACGCGGTTCAGAAGCCGCACCCGTCCGGCGAGGCATTCCGCTGCAACGGCTTTTGCAAGTTTCGCTGCTTCTTTTTCGTCCACGATATAACCTCAGGTTGCATATACAACTTGCGTCAGTATATTCACAATACATGGGGCTGTCAATACTTTTTTCCTGCCAATGTTTTGACTAATCCGTAGGTAGTGGGTCAGTTTTGAGGTAAACGGCAATTTGCTTAGAAATTTTATTTTATGGTAGTTGTAGTCTCGGAAGCGGTTTGGCTGCCAGATGGAGTAGTTGCGATCTCAACGCTAGATTCAACTCTACTAATCATTTGCATAACAGCATCATTGGCATTTATGGGAAGAATTTTCATAGTGGGATGTTGATTAACAAAAACTCTAAATACTTCATCTGAGAACGCCTGCCCGATAGATTCAACATCCTTAAAGTCAAGCAATACTGTCTTAAAGCGTTCTACCCTTGTCAAAAGTCGCTTCGCCTGCGATCTCGATACTAATTGTTCATTGCCATATTGTGCAAGGCGCACAGGTACAACAGTTTTCGTAAATCCGTAATCATCATCAGTAAAGTTATCAAATATTTGTTTGGATGTCCTAGCTGTATTATTTTGTAATTTCATTGAAATAAATGTACCAAGTTGATATTCGGAGTTTTGCAATATCCAATCTTCATCATCTTTATATACATGAGAGAGAAAAACTTCACCTGACAGAATGCTAAATTCATCAAACATGCGTGAGCTAAAAAAAATGCCTTGTCCGCTATGATTAGCTGGATCTGTTGTCAGTTTGCCCTTAGTCAATTCAATTACAGCATGTCGTTCGTCTGACAATCCCATGGCATTTTTAATTTTAGTAAAAATGCCTATTCCATTGTCCATTATTGACATTTTTGTTGAATCGGCAGTTTTGGTTATTTTTATTGTAACCATCGTGCCCCCAGAATGGTCAATAACGTTATTATACATTTCTGTAAAACCATAAATCCATATAGCAAGGGCATTGTCCGGCAATTGACCTATTTTTTGTTTAACTTCGTTGCTCCATACTACGTGTTCTTCAGGGTGTTCAAGAATGGTAAGAGTTTCATTCCAAGACTCTTGGGGATGTAAAGAATACCGAACCCCTCTTCCTCTTCCCTTTCCCTCGCGTATAACGGCATTTTGATCTATTAACTGGCGCATGTGTTTATTTACAGCCTGACGAGATATTTTGAATGTGTTAGAGGTTAGCGTCATTATTCCCTTAGAATTAGATTCTAAGTGTTCTAAAATAAATCGCCTTATTGATTCGCTTTTTTTTCTTAATACGCTCATGCAACCCTTCGATAAATTTTAATTGACAACTTTAGCTACTTTAATTGTAAACTATTAATTTACAATTGTCAACTTTGGCGCATAACAATATGATTAAATGAGTTTTAATATTTCTTCTATTGTCCACACATGATCTGCAACTTTAGCTTCCATAGCAGGCGTTACCCTCAACGTCTGATGAATCCGGCAGAAGTTATAATACATGACGTGCAAAGCAACGGCGTGTTCAAGGTTCTCGATCTTCTTTGAAAAAGCATTGGTCAGCCGGGTAAACCGCCTCATGCTCATTCGCATGGTAAGGTTCTGCCGCTCAACGTGACTGGTAGAGATATGTTTCCGGTAAGGCGATCCCGTTTACCCCACCGCGCCTTAGCCGCCTTCTGCGCTATCTCCGTGCGCTTCTTCGCCGTAAGGCTCTCAGCTTTGCCTTCCCGCCCTTCAAGCCGCCTAGCCGTCCCAGTGCTACGGCGGCTGGTTTTTTTTCGGGCTTCACTTCTGGATCTGTGGTCGCCTCTGCTACGATCCGTGCCGCGATCTGATTAACGTCTATTCCTTTTGTTTTCTTCATGCCTAATAACAGCATGATCGGTCAAGCATGGTCAAGAGGCGATAATTTCAAACTGACCCACTACCAATCCGTAATATTTATTGACAGACAAGTCTGTATAGTGTACATTGTGGCCCATGAAACGAGATGCTTCACAAAGCGAAGCGCGGCAGCGCATAATCAACACCGCCCTCGATGTCTTTTATCGGCAGGGATACCTCGCCACGGGCATCAATCAGGTCATCGCCGAAGCCGGTGTGTCTAAAAATACTTTTTATTATTACTTCCCGTCCAAGGACGATCTCTGCGTTGCCTATCTCCAGGAACGTCACAAGATATGGATGGGTTGGCTGCTTGACGCTTTGAATGCCCATCCCGCTCCCTATGAGAAACTCACCGGCCTCTTCGACTTTCTCGATAAATGGCTGCGTGAATGCGATTTCCGCGGATGCGCTTTTTTGAACATCGCCACTGAAGTGCCGGATATAAACCATAGAATACGAAAAGAAGTCATTCAGCATAAGGACGAATTGAGAAAACTTTTCCACCAGTTGCTCTCGGACTTGAAGAAATCGGAAAAAACCTATGCCGGCATTGACGTGCCGCTCTTGTCTGATTTTCTCTATGTGCTGTTTGAAGGAACCATCAGTTCGTGCCAAAATTACAGCGATGCGAAGCTAGTGGAAAGAGCGCGCAAAAGCTTCGAAATAATGCTTAAAACCGAACAGTAGTTTTTTTTGCCCACCGCTAGTACAGACTTGTCTGTTTAATCGAAAGGAGAAGAACATGGCAAAAAGACTAGGTATCTATATTTTCAACGGAGCTGAGATTGTGGATTGGGCGGGACCCATGGGAGTGTTCGCCGTGGCCCGGAGAATGGACCCCGAACTGGACGTGTTTCTTATCGCCGACTCGCTTGCACCGGTCATGGCAACCGCCAATTTGTCGGTCAACCCCCGGTACGGCCTGGATCAGTCGCCGGACATGGATGCATTCCTTATCCCCGGCGGCATCGGCACGCGAGCGGAGATGCACAATGGCCGCCTTCTGGATTTTGTAAAACGACTGCCCGAAAAGACGCTTCTCGTCAGCGTCTGCACCGGCTCCTGGGTCTATGGCGTCGCGGGACTGCTCGACGGGAAAACAGCCACCAATCGAAAAAACGGCGACTTCAGCGAGAAGATCATCCCCATCGATCGTCTGGCCCAGATCGCTCCGAAGTGCAAAATTGATCGCCACAGGATCGTTGATACGGGAAGGATCATAACCGGCGGCGGCATCACATCGGGGCTGGAAATGGGGTTTTATTTACTGGAGCGGTTCGAATACGATGAAAAGTTCGTTAATGATACTGCCTATGTCATGGAATACGAAAAGCAGTGGCAGCTCATGAAGCCCGACCGATTGGTCGTTTCATAACAGGATGAAAACAGGCGGGAACGTTGCGTCCGGGACTGATTGCTTCCTTTGATGCAAGCTTCAGCATATCATATATGGTTCGATCCTTATATGAGTCATTGAAGTCAATCCAGGACGCAACGTTCTCGCTTCTGTCATTTGATGCTGTTGCGCTACGCAGGGATGCGAGCTTTAAAAATTGCTTACCGTCGCATCAGGCGGGACCGTTCCTTTCCTATCGCTGTTCTTCGAAATTACAATTCTCTTGACAAACAACATTGTCATGTGGTATTTACATGTCAAGCTTGCTTTACATCATATTTTCTTGAGGGAATATTTCATGAACGAAAAACCCGTCTCTCCGCTACAACCTAATTATCTGTTCAAAATTATCTTGGGCTTACTTCTTCTCGGCGCCTTAGTCATGGCAGCCCATGAACTGAGCTTGTCCAAGTTATTGCCGCTTACGCGTTATTTGTTGCTGGGTGGGTTGATTATTGTTTCAGCTGCAATCGTTCCCTTTGTCAGGCGTGTTTATAACAAAATGGATGAGTTGCAAAAAGTTCTGCATCAAAATGCCTGCGTAGCCAGTCTAGCCATTCTAGCGGCGACTTCAGGCATCATTGGCATTCTTCAAGTCAACGACTTGATCCAAACTTTTAATCAATTCTGGACTTTGGGTATGATTATTTGCCTGTGGGCAATAAATCTGATGCTTGCGGACCGGCGTTATAAATAAACAGGAAGCATGGAGAAATGATCATGTCCGAACTCAAAATTAACACACTGGTTACTGGCGCAGCAGGTTATCTGGCTTCATGGGTCGTTGAAAAGTTGCTGAACGAGGGTCATGCCGTGCATGCCACAGTCCGCGATTTAGGCGATCGTCCCAAAATACAACACCTGCTTGATTTGTCAGACCGCTTTCCAAACAACTTGACGCTATTCGAAGCGGACCTGCTGGTGAAAGGTAGTTTTGATCGTGCGATGGCCGGTTGTTCTGTCGTTATTCATACGGCCTCGCCATACTTTCTTGAAAAACCGAGAAACCCGGAAGCGCAGCTGATAAAACCCGCCTTGAATGGAACGTTGAATGTATTGGCATCCGTGAATAAAACGAAGACGGTTAAGCGCGTAGTGCTGACCAGCAGCATTGCCGCGCTCTATAACGATGCTTGCGATGTCGGACCCTCGGTCAATCACATGGTTCAGGAAAAAGACATTAACCCGAATAAGGATATCAGCCACAATCCGTATGCCTATTCGAAAACGGTCGCGGAACAAGCCGCCTGGGAGGCGCAAAAAAAGCAAGACCGCTGGAATCTGATCACCATCCATCCCGGTGCGATGTTTGGACCATCAGTATCGAAACGCGTAGATGTCACGAGCGTCGGCATGATACTTCAATTCTTGAACGGGTCCTTCCGCGCCGGCGTACCTCGACTATGGCTGGGCGTGGTCGATGTCAGGGACGTGGCCTCCGCGCATGTGCAGGCTGCCGTCCTGTCGGCCGCCAAAGGCCGCTACATCATCGTTGCAGAGAGCCTGAGCTTGTTCGAGATCAGCAAATTGATGCGCGTCGGCGAGTTCGGCATCAAGAACAAACTGCCAAGAGGCGAAACCAGCAAGGCACTGGTCTGGCTGATCGGCCCGTTCGTGGGCATGCAGCGACGCTATGTGGCGCGCAATGTCAATTATCCCGTGTACTTCGATAATGATCGCAGCAAACTTGAATTAGGCATCCACTATCGGCGACCAACTGAAACTTTTAACGATCATATCCAACAAATTGTCAAAGATGGTTTGTTACGTGCTTAGATTTCCCTTGTTTTAAAGCTCGTAGATCTGATCGGTAAAGATGCGCAAGGTGACATGAAAAACAAGCTAAAGATCCTCAGGCAGCAACGGGGACTCACGCAGCAACAATTGGCTGATGAATTATCCGTGAGTCGTCAAACGATCAACTCAATCGAAACAGAAAAATACGACCCCAGTTTGCCGCTGGCATTTAGCCTCGCTAATTTTCTTGGCGTCAAGATCGAGGATATTTTTCGGCCGTAAAAGCAAAATACCCGCGAACTCGAAAGAGAAAAGGTGTATTTGAAACGCCGAGGGTGAAGGTTTTATTCGAAGTGAGAACCACGCGTTGCGTCCGAGGTTGATCACTTCCGTTGAAGATGTTTTCTCCACATACGGTTCGGTCCTTATGTGAGTCAGAGAAGTCAATCTAGGACACAACGTCCACTTCTCTTTTTTCCCTCCGGAAATATTCCCATCTCACAGAAGAGTTGGGTCTCTTCCAGTCTTCCCGATAGAAACGAGGACGACTCAACTCGCGCCTGCGCGCGGAATGGAGTAGGTGCCGACGGCATGCGCTACGGGTTCTGCGCTCCCATCCGAGTACAAGGCTACCTCGCCTACGACCAATGCCTTCCCAACTTTCATCAGCTTGCAAACGCCGACAATGCTCTTGTCGGGCGAAGGCTTTCGCAGAAAGTTGATGTTGAGGCTCGTTGTCACAGCAAGGGGAACGATCCCAATTTCTCCAAGCAGAGCCACATACAGCGCAACATCGGCGACCGCCATGAGGACGGGACCGGACACCGTTCCACCGGGACGCAACTCATCAATGCCGACCGGATGCCTGACAGTCGCTGATGCGTTGCCTACCTCCTCTACGATGCACTTGCTTTGAGGAAAGACCGTTTTCATGAATTCGACTATTTTTCCTTTCGTGGACATATGTGCCTTCAGTGAAACCTGAGCGACCTGTCAGCCCTCTTGATCTTTGTTCAAAATGACATCAACCATGGTTATCCGTGGCTGGCAAAATACCTTTTTGATGCGTTTGCGGTATTCTTCAGGGGTCACGTGCTCTTCATGTGTGCCGATAACGATTCTGATGTTCGGAAACGCTTCTTCAAGCGCGGCCTTATATTTCTCTTTGAAAGGACAGAGAGCCTTCATGCAATACGTAAAATGAATTACGTCGACCCCAAAATCCGTTAATGCACGAATCCTCTGAAGCAATTTATCAGGGCCGGTGAGTGTGGGACAGCCGGGACAGTTTATCATTCCCACGAGCGTGAGTTTTTCATCCAACGGATAATCTGCGAATGTCCCTTTGCGTTTCCTAAAGTCCGCAAGACAGCTAACCGATGAACATCCGAGGTCCTGTGTTGCATTGGAGCAAGTCAAAATGCCGATTTTTGCCATATGCCGTATCCCTCCTATTTCTTCAGATGATTGTGCATTGCTTCGAGATAATCCCTGGGCGGCGTTACCTCTTCAATGGACTGAATTATTTTGACCGCGGTTTCCAGCCGCTTCATCTCCTTCCGGCACACGGGGCATTCCTGAAGGTGACTGGTCATCTGTTCCATCGTTTCTGCATCCAGGTCCTTTTCTCTATATTGACTGAGCATCAATTCATCACGGATACACTTCATATTCTGTCACCCCTTCGCAATAGCAGGTATAGTCCTTCACAAAGCTCACACACCCCGATCTGACCAAGTGGTCGTAAAAAGCGGCTCTGCCCCGATGCAGCCGGGATTTGACGGCTGCCAACGATATCCGCATACTGTCGGCAATTTCCTGATAGCTGTGACCGTATATGTCCCGAAGCACAAGAACGATTTTTTGCTCTTCAGGGACATGATGGAGCAACACATGCTGAACGCACCATTGCAATTCTTTTCGTATGATGAGCCGTTCAGGGCTATGTCCAGGACAGGGGATGGTTCCCAGATCAAGCGACACATGAGGCCTCTCCCGGCGCTTCGAGTCGAGGAATATGTTTATCGCAATGCGAGTCAACCACGTACGCACATTAGCTTCACCCCGAAACTGATCGTAACGCTCCATTGCTTTTATAAACGTATCCTGTGTCAAATCATCGGCGTCTTCCGCGTTACCACAAAGACGCAATGCAAGGTTAAAAATGTACTTCTGCTGTTGAGAGATAATATCCTCAAACATTTCAGGCTTTTTTGAGATTAGAGCACTGCAGGTTTCAGACATTGTGTTCTCACCATCCCTGTAGACATTGCCATATTACTATATTAGACGTATTTAGAATAAAAAAGTTTCTGAAAAAATAGTGATTGGGCAAAAAAGGAGTCTCGAACTGGCGGATGAGAAGTCGGGGTGAAGACATCAATCAAAAAAGGTTCCTATTCCGATATATCTGCGGCGACCGGGTGCTCACGCACCATTCCAGCGGTCTATTGAACGCTTTCATACTCAACGCAATCAGGTTAACGCCGAGCCAATGTATGTGAACCAGAAAAAGTCAATCCAGGACGCAACGCTCCTTCTTATTTCACTATTTCCTCGCTTTACCCGTTATGGATTCAATCGTTATTTTATACACTCTCGTTTTGTGGCCGGATTTTGCTATATACTCCTGTCCTTCTTTCATCGAGCCGAACGAGTATTTTTTCAGCAATTCAGTCAGCCCTTTTTGTTTTTCATCGCCGACTACCTCGGTTGCCTCTCCGAACACGATGACGCTCTCGTACTTCGTCGCGAATTTGTCCGGCAACACCTCCGTGTTCCCGACAACGCAAAAAGACACTTTTTTGTTCCCTTCAATGTTCTCCAGCTTGTGCCCTTCGAGAGCGCAGTGAAAGTAAATACCATCTTCACTATAGCTGTAATTGAGCGGCACCCCGTATGGCTGCCCGTCAGGGGATACTGTGGACAGGACCCCGTACTCTCCCTTCATCAATAGTTCCTTTGCATTTTTGTCGGACATCAGTCTGTCTTTTCGTCGCATGGTATTTTCCACGTTATCTCCTTAGATGACCCATTTTTTTCATATTATTGGTCTGTCCTGATTGCAACAAAGACCCCCTCCATCTTCCCCGCGACCTGATGATTGTACTCGAGGACGGATAAAACCTCAATCCGCGCCATCTTTTTTCGCTTTATTGTCGTGACAAAACGCTTCCATGTTTCCTCGTCCGGGGCGTTGCATTTCGCCGTAAATACGCCTGCAATGGGTTTATCGTAGCTCATCGTGTTTTTCTGAATCACCACCCGACAGGTAAGCCCCTCCCGTTGCAGTCCGAAGTGGACCACGGACCATGCCGCCAGGATTGCGATCGATGACGCGCTGCCGCCGAAGACCGTTTCCCGGTGGTTAATGTTCGGCGCAAGCGGCGCGGACAGGACCACACCTTCCCGGTCCGCTTTGCGAACCTCGACACCCATCGCTTTGGACAAAGGGATATGTTCGTGCAGATAGTCTTGAACCGCTTGTAGTGTTTGCATAACCTTCGATCCCCTCTTTGCCTCTGGATAATTATTGGGCCTGGATAAAGCGGTATTCCTGCGTTTTACCCTGGAACCCCCAGGAGTCCGCGCGAATATCATGAATAACAATATAACTCGCCGGCGTAATGGGACCCATGATGGCCTCAAAATCGGAAAACACTTCCTTGACGTATTTGGCTTTCTCGGCTTTTGTATTTGTTCCTTCTGTCACTTTGATATCCAGATAGAAGGTAATCTTATGCTGATCACTTACTCGTGAGCCGCCGACAAACCACAGCTCCGGCGAGACAAAATCCACGGCAATTGAAATAACTTCAGGTTTTTTCCCGAGCAATCCGGCGGTATGTTTCATTAAACTCGAAACGATCTTTTCCGCAACATCGGGCGACTCTTTCATCGATATCCGTACGTTCAGATAGGGCATACTGGTTCTCCTTGGTGAGCTAACTGCGCATTGCCTCTTCGATATCTTTTATCAAGTCATCAATCTGTTCGATGCCCACGGAAAGTCTCAGAAGCGAATCCGTTATGCCGATCTTCTGACGTTCACCAGCCGATATCTTGGCGTGAGACGTGACCGCGGGAGCGCATATGGTCGATTCAACGCCTCCCAGGCTCACCGCCGGTTTGATCAAACGAAGTCCACGCACAAAGCGATTGGTGTCCACTTTCGTTTCATCAAGCTCGAAGGAGAGCATGGCGCCGAAGCCCTCCATCTGCGACTTCGCAAGCCCGTGGTATGGGCTGCTCTCCAGCCCGGGGTAATAGACTCGCCTGACGCTCCCATGGCCTTCCAAAAAACGCGCAAGGCAGCCCGCGTTCTCCGTCTGTCGCTCAACCCTGATCGCCATGGTTTTCAGGCTTCGTTCAAGCAAGGCGCAGGTCGCGGCGTTCAGACTTCCGCCCAGGCTGAGCGCCACGGTGCGTATGCGTTTCGCCTTTTCCTTTGTGTAACCGCGATGCCGCAGCAGATGTCGCTGTGGCCGCCCAGGTATTTTGTGCCGCTGTGCACCACCACGTCGATACCGAGCTTGAGAGGATTCTGATGCAGAGGCGTTGCAAAGGTGTTGTCGATGATCGTCGCAATGTTCCGCTTTCTGCAAAACTCCGCGACCTTGCGAATATCGATGACGCTCAGGAGCGGGTTGGTCGGCGACTCGATCACCACGACTTTGGTGTTTTGTTTCACCTCCTGGCAGAGAGCCGCCGCATCGGTCTTGCCGAACGAGTACTCCATGCCGAGTCTCGGCAATTCGTTGGTTGCAAAGGCGTGTGTTCCACCGTAGAGTTCGTCCATCAGCACCACGTGGTCGCCGGCTTTTGCGAAAGCGAGAAGGGACGAACTCATCGCGGCCATGCCGGAGCTGAACAACACGCCGTCCTCCGCCCCTTCAAGTGCGCAGACCTTTTCGACCACCGCTTGCTGGTTCGGCGTATTGAAGTAGCGCGGATAGGCCACGGTTTCCCGGTCAAGATACCCGTAGGCTGATGACGTGAAGACCGGGGAATTTACGCTGTCGAACATGCTGTCATGGATGGTGCCGCTATGAACGCACTGTGTTTCTTTTTTCATGATGATCCTCACTTTCCTCCGAAAAGTCTTCCTGCGGATTCACACAATCCTAAACCGAGCAAGTGGTAGGGTGCGCACTGCGCACCAACACAATGGCATCCGATTGCCTTCACATATTTTGGTGGGCATTGCCCACCCTACTTGCTTTTTGATTTTTCTGCGTGTTCCGCCTATTCTGCGGTTAACTGTCCCTGTGCTTCTAACCTGAATTGCCGATCACCGGCCGCGAAGTGTCAAAAGCCAGCATCGCATACCTCCTGCCCGAGAATTCGAAGGCATCGATCTCCGTCATGGGCAATTTGCGGGTATGTGCCGCATAGGAACGTTCGTTGACCCGGTTGATAAACGTTATGCCTACAGGGAAGCGGGAAGCGAAATCCTTCCGCATTTCCTCGAACAGCCGGGGAAAGATCCCTGAACCGCGCAGCGCAGCAGTGATGCAGACAGGCCCGTATTGAAAGCTCTGTTCAGGCGGGACCCGCTTGCCTGCGAAGGATAGCGAACCAAGCCGCGACTCCATATAAGGGAAGATCGGCCATTGGGAAAAGAACTTCCATGTTCCGGCCATGGTATAACCCGTAATCACGCCCTGGTCCTCTGCCACGAAGATACCGTGCTCAGCCAACAGATGCTCAAGTTGTGCTTCCGAGAAGGGCGTCGTAACAAATCCCATCTTTCTGTCCTGGTCCGAAAGATTATCATATAAATTTGCCTTCTGCAAGGCGATGATGCCGCTGATGTCTTGAGTGTATCCGATCCTGGTGATCATTTTGCTCCTTTTATCCAGATGTGTCACGCCCCAGCAGTACCACGGCATCACTCATGGCCCAAACAACGACACGCCCCCGCTGGTCAGGAATAAAGCTCTCCCCCTGGCTGACGATATGGTCGCGCGGATCCTTTTCCTGGGTTATCCAAAGTATACCAGTCTTGCACCGCAGCGCAACACCCCCTCCACCCACGAAGCTCAGAACGTCCCCGTCCTTCAGCCGGGCGGGTTCACCCCTGCTGCGCAGAGCCCTGCGGTTTATATTGATCTCCCGTTGCTGAGACTGCACCGTTGTCAGTGCGCATTTCCTCATGCCGCCATCGTAAACCGGCAGCGCGAAAAAAAACAGATGCAGAAAATGCGAATTACTACCAGTACAGTTGTGCGCTTCGCAAACTGTACTGGTCTTCGAGGCCTTAAACTGCGTCTTGCGTCATAGGGTCCCCCCGGGGTAAAATGTGCATCATGATAATTGTGCGGGGTGTTTTACTACTATGAAGACCATGACTCTCTACGAAACGGTTTCCGGGCGCATCGAGCACCTCATCTCCCACGGCACCTATCGCTCCGGCGACAGGATCCCGTCGGTGCGCGAATTGAGCCTTCGGATGAAAGTGAGCGTTTCGACGGTGATGGAGGCCTATCGCCTCCTCGAAGACCGCAGCCTGATCGAGTGCCGCCCTCAATCGGGGTACTACGTCAAACCTGCCTTTCCGGGAAAGCTCGCGGAACCGGAAACATCGAGTCCCGACGTAAAACCCACGAACGTGAACGTGAGCGAACTGGCCATGATGGTCATGCAGGACACACGCAAGACCGGCCTGATCCAGCTTGGCGCGGCCATTCCCAATGCCGAGCTGCTTCCTGTTGACCGC
>Ga0184631_10000060_pt1 | contig 18154 bp, 17 predicted proteins | sample PLM4_90_b1_FD_133160 | JGI IMG/M metagenome (GOLD analysis project Ga0184631, IMG submission 133160) | Groundwater sediment microbial communities from an aquifer in East River, Colorado, USA - PLM4_90_b1 | ecosystem: Environmental > Terrestrial > Soil > Riparian zone | place: USA: East River... | reverse complement strand
ATGACAGGTTGTCAGGGAAAAACAGGGCAATCTTGAAGGTCACATATCACGACGATATCGTCGTGGAAAAGGACTATATAATTGACTCCTACAGGAGGGGTATGATCTCCTGTATTCCCACTGTCTGGGGGCTTAGTCCGGCCTTAATAAGGCAACCTCTCAATCCTTATGACCCTGAGATCCTGTTTAACAATGAACAGGAGTTATCCGATTATGGTCTCGATGCCAGGATGGAGGGAGATATACTGACTATTAAAGATCCCTTTGATGACGGGCGTAGGATTGTAGGTAAGAAGATCCTGCTGGAACCGGAGATGGTAAACGGGAAAAGTGTCTTTTTAGGAAGTTACACCGAAGTTTCGGCAGGACCTGCAAGATGGTCTAAAAATCAACGGGAGGCTATTCTAATTACCGATACTGTCCGGTTGGACGGGAGGACCCTCCTGAAGACAGGGGAGATATTCAAGGCCCCTTATTTTATCATGGACATTACATATGATAGATTATCTCCGATAAGCCGCCTCTCCCAAATCTTCGGTCTCCGCAAACAAAAAGGGGGCTCGGATCGACACCTGGTCGATACTATTAATGGACTGAGGGAGACTATAAAGGCCAGGAACAGGGCTTATCATGCCCTTACATTGGCCAATAAGGAGTTAAAAGAGGCAAAGGAAAGAATGGATGACTATAACAGGACACTGGAGCAGAAAGTGGATGAGAGGACTGCTGAACTCATGATGGCACGAGAAGAACTGATGGTCCTTAACCGGGACCTTGAAGACAAGGTTAAAGAACAGGTAAAAAAACTAGATCAATATAACAATATGAGACGTTACCTCTCACCACAATTGGCAGACAAGATATTATCAAGCGGCGATATTATTGAATCAGGCCCGCAAAGAAAGATGATGACGGTACTGTTTTCAGATATCAGAGGATTTTCGGCCTTGACAGATAGTCTCGAACCTGAAGAGTTGTTCCATTTGCTGAACAACTACCTCTCCGAGATGACGAAACTTATTTATCAATATGAGGGGACATTAAACAAGATCATCGGGGACGGCATGCTGATATTCTTTGGTGATCCGATACCTATGGATGACCATGCACAGCGATCTGTACTGATGGCAATCGAGATGCAGAAGAAAGTCTTTGATCTGAAAAAGGATTGGCTCCATTATGGCTATGAACTCGGGATGGGGATCGGTATCAACACCGGATACATGACTGTAGGGAATATAGGTTCAGATATGCATATGGACTATACTGTTATAGGCAACCAGGTAAACGTGGCCGCAAGGCTTGAATCCCTGGCAAAACCGGGACAGATACTGGTCAGTCAGAGGACCTACAGCAGGATAAGCAACCTTGTGGAGGTGGAAAAGATGGGAGAGATAAGGGTTAAAGGGATCCATAACCCGGTTATCACTTATAATGTAAAGGCATTCTGAGCCTTATAAAATTAAAAAAATCGTTCTGGGTAACATCACGACCGAAACTGGGAACCAAAGTGAGCAAAGATTCATTGATTCCCAAAACAGTGTCATGACCCATGCTTTTCCTCCGTTGTCTTTGAAATTTAAACCCTATACATTTTGACTGATAATCTATACATTTATATTGCTCTTCTATTGCGTTCAGATTTATTATCGTTTCACCGCAATCTTAAAAGAGCAGATCATATCCAATCAGGGTCTAGAGCTGGTCTTTAATGGCAAAGATTGACTTTTTAACATCTGTATCGATTTTTCTAAAAAGATATCAAGCCATATGAGACAAGGAGACATCATAAGACCATGAGCCAGGACATTATCTTTGATGTTATGGGCAATACAAGCGCTTTTTCCCTGATGGGAGAAAGCAGCGGATACATGATCACCGTTAATAATAGTGCGTACCTTCTTGAGTGTGGATCGCCTATTTTCCCCTCACTTGGATATAAAGGTATCGCAGAGATAAAAGGCATCTTTTGCAGCCATTCCCACGAAGACCATAAAAGGTGGTTTACCGATGCCGTCCTTTTCACCTTTTATAATCCCCTTTTAAAGCATAAACTAAGGTTAATCTCATCCGAGGTCGTCCTTGAAGAATTCGCCAAAAATTCCAAAGGGGCACTTGAGAGGTCGCTCTCTGCTGATTCAAAACGAATCGTTGATATCCCCTATGGCCTTATGGTTGAAGAGATAATAATAGGACCCAAAAGTAGATACTCCATAAGTTTAACGACAAATGATGATAGCAGATTTCAATACAGGGTTGAAGACAGGCATGGGAATATTATTGGCCCCCAAAAGGCCAAGATATTTATTAATCCAGCGGCAAACCGCCCCCGCCTCCTCTTCAAGGATGATGAGAGAGGAGAATGGGTGGAGCCGGAGAGCTATTATCCTTTCAGCTCAACCGTTTTTTATGAAAACGATCAGAATATCTATCACGATGAGGAAGCCGGGCTAACGGTCAAGGCAATAAAATCCTCCGTCTGGCACGGAGTCCCCACCATAGCCTTTAAATTCATGACCGGGAAAAATAGTATCCTTTTCAGCGCAGACACGGTCTGGAAACCCTCTTTATGGAAAGAGTTATGCGAAACCTACAGGCCCCAAAAATTTGAGTCAATAAACCGGGATGACTTTGAAAAGAGTTCAATTATATATGGGGATATCAACGACTTTATCGAAAGGACATGGGGCAGAGAACGCTATGAAAGTGCTATGGCGGCATATGAGGATTCGGTTATTATAATACATGACGTGGCCAGGAAAAATAGTGTTGTTCATACGGATTACCCGGACATCGCAAACGCCCCGTTTGACAACATTTTCTATACTCACAACCCTGACAGTCTCACCGCATTGAGGCCAATCCTTGTTTCGGGGAAGAGGATCGTTATCAAGGATGGGGAGATATATGAATCGGTTAAGGATAAATTCTACTCATTTGACGCGGATGTATATGTGCATCACTTTTCGGGCGATCTGGTGGGATACAGGTCAGAGAGCGGCTTATACAAGGTTATAGAAAAGGAAGGTCTATTAGGGATCGTCGGGGTCGAAAGTCCTGAAAAGGAGATGATGAGGGTGGATCTTTATCAGGATATCAGGGGAGAATATTTTCCAATTCTTTTGGAACCCAATAAATGCTACAGACCCAGGCCGGATGGAAAGATGGAAGAGGTCACAATCCATAAGAGATCAAGTACCGGCAAGGTGGTTGATACCTTAAGAGACCGGATCAGATGAGGAATTTTTTGCTTTTTTTAAAAAGCTCTCTGTACAGTTCAGGCCGCCTGTCTTTAAAACGGTCATTCTGATTGGTTATGGATTTATCCCTAGAATCTTTCGGGTTGATATCCACAACCGAGATCCCGGGCCTATCCCCTTTCAGTCTTGTTAAGACCTCTCCCCTGTTGTCCAGGATTTGACTTTTTCCTGTGAATAGCAATGCCCTTTTGCCACCCCTCGATTCGGTTCCGATTCTATTTGCCGTGGCTGAAAACACACCGTTCTCGAGGGAACGTGTGACCATGGCTTTCTGACAGCCCGGAAGAACAAGATTTGCCGGATGACAGATGATATCGGCACCCAGAAGGGCCAAGCTCCTTGCGGATTCGGGGAACCACCAGTCAAAACATATCATGATGCCTATTCGGACATCTCCCAGGTCAAATACCCTGAAACCGGTATCCCCAGGGTCGAAAAAATATTTTTCTTCGGCAAACAGGTGTGATTTGCGATACCTGCCGATAAATCCTTCCGGCCCAATAACTGCAGCGGAGTTATATATCTTACCCTTCTCTCTTTCCGCCAAACCAAAGACCAGGAACATCTCCTTTGAACGGGCAAGATCCATCAGTGCCTTACATGTCTTTCCCGATGGGATCCCTTCCGCAAGTCCGGCGGCCTCCTGCCTCGATATAAACTGATATCCTGTATTAAAAAACTCCGGCAGGACCATGAGATCTGCATCTACATTATCAAGGTCCATAAGGGCCTGTTGCAGGTTCTTTTCCACCTGACCGAATTCAGGATGATTCTGATAAATGCCGATTTTCATAATAGATCACATATTAACTTCCAGCTACAGCCGGTAGCTTGAGGGGCCAAGAATTCGAACTGCAGAATGCCCGCCTGCCATAGCCCTATTTTACTGATGCTGCCTATTTGTTTCTGCAGCATAACTTGCAGCGTATAGAGCTTTTATCGCCAAGAGGCATGGGCGGGCAGGTTGAACAGGGAATTTTCAATGTTGAAGTTTTTTCTTTACTTCGAAATTCTACGGCCTGCCCCGGACCCGATCCGGGGTTCCGTGTTCAATATTCAATATTCTCTTTTAAGACTCTCTGCGCTATGCGCCACGCGCTCTATCCTTGAATCCTTGAATCCATTTTAAAAATAATCGAAAATATAATCTCAGGCGGGCTGCATTTTAGATAAAGGGATTATTCCACCTTGCTCAGGTTTATAAAATCACTCCTGTCAAATTTAAGGGTCTTGAAGAATGATAGAAGATCGGTCGAATCCCACCTAACCGATGTGTAGATATTATTGATACCCTGATCCTTGTAGAACCGGAATACCTCTTCAGCCAGATTTTTACCTATGCCTTTCCCCATTAACTTCGGGTCAACACCAACCATCGCTATCCAAGCGCTCTTGTCAATACCAAATCCCCCTGAAAGAGTGTAGCTGATAATAAACCCGACGACCTTGTCTCTAATTTCCGCGACAAAATTAGCCATGTCGGTGTTCCGAACCTGCTCCCGGATTATACGGTTAAAATCAATCTCTTCGTATCTCTTGACAATGGAGGAGTAAATCCTGGCGATATCTTCGGAATCCTCTGTTTTTACTCTTCTTATCAGGAGATTGTTCACCTTGTATATCCTCTTAATTAAATTCTAGTCGATCCTGATTATTTTAACCTGATGCCCAACCCAGTCAGGCGGAAGATAGACCCTGCCGCTGTTGCCGCTCATTTTAACCTCTTTTTCGACCATCTCCTCACCATAAACCTCGAACTTCACGCTACCTTGGCTGGCCTCGCGAGAAGCTGCAGCTTTATCATCTTTTAACTTTTTTTGGTTCATCACTATATTTGCCTTTTAGTCAAACAGACGATAGATTAGACAATCTCTTGCATCAGCCTGTCACGTCGTCATCCTTGCCTGCATAAGGGACCACCCCTTCAGCAGTAGAAGAGATTACAGTTTTTCAGGGATTTTCTACCTGTTTTTTAAAATACATTTTAGCTATAATGTAATTAAAAAATCCCTATTATGTCAAGCAAAAAGGATATCTCTCATATATCGAAACCATAATCCGTTTGTTTTATTTTGACTTGGTTGCACATAAAATGTAATTTTACTATTCAATGCTAAATCCCTTAAAATTTTATCCCCCGTAATCTGTCTGATCTATACGAGGTACCCACATATGCTTAGCCTCAACACATTTCATCAGAAAAAGGTGATTTTATGATCTCGACCATTGAATGGCATGACGATCATATCCGTATGATTGACCAGCGAAGGATACCGATAAAAATACAATGGTATATCTGCAGGGGTTATAGGGACGTCATCAGGGCGATCGAAAAGATGGTTATAAGAGGAGCCCCGGCCATAGGTGTGGCAACGGCTATGGGACTTGCCTTGGGAGCGGCCTCAATCAGAACCAACAATTATGAAGCATTTAATAAACATTTTATGAAAATAGCAGAAGAGCTTTCCAAGACCAGGCCTACCGCGGTCAACCTGAAATGGGCTGTTGAAAGGATGCTCAGCCTTGTGAAATCCCTAGAGGGCCGTTCTGTGAGCGAGATAAAAAAGATGCTCAGGATGGAATCCGAGAAGATTCTCAACGAAGATATCAGTATCAACAAGGGTATTGGAAAGAACGGTCAGGTGCTTATTCCTAAAAAGGCGAGGATCCTGACACATTGTAATGCCGGGGCATTAGCAACCGGAGGTTATGGCACCGCCCTCGGAGTTATACGGTCTGCACACGAGGCAGGGAAGAAAGTAGAGGTCCTGGCCAATGAGACAAGGCCGTGGCTTCAGGGTCTTAGATTGACATCCTTTGAACTCATGGAGGACAAAATACCCGTCCACGTGATCGTTGATAACGCGGCAGGGTCATTCATGCGAAGAAAAATGGTGGATCTGGTAATCACAGGAGCTGACAGGATTGCTGCAAACGGCGACGTGGCCAATAAGATAGGGACCTACCAGGTAGCTGTCCTTGCCAAGGAGAACAATATCCCCTTTTATGTGGCGGCTCCCCTGTCAAGTATAGATATAAGTATCAAGGAGGGAGACATGATTCCGGTGGAAGAAAGGGGACCCGAAGAGATAACCCACCTGGGGAATAGGTTGATAGGTCCTCCGGGTGTCAAGGCGTTCAATCCCGCCTTTGATATCACACCTGCCAGATACGTGACCGCGATTATTACGGAAAAAGGCATCATTAAGCCGCCATACAGGACGGGAATAAAAAAGCTTTTTCAATAACCAGAGATTAATATATCGTAACCTTCAGAATCCTCTCAGTCATGGGTGTTACCTTAAATCTATCATCAATCCTGTAATCGCAGATCCAAACCAGATTGTTCTGAGTTGTCACTATGGGGGTCAAGGCCCTTATCTCTGAGGGTATCTTAAGGTCAATAAAAAGATCCTTTACCTTTTTATGCCCTTTCATGCCCAGGGGAATAAATCTGTCCCCTGGTCTGAAATTCCTTACGATTAAAGGATATCGAACCTTATCGGCGTCTAACTGGACGGTGTATCCGGAACTCTCTTTAAAGGTATCCCCTCCAATATCCACCTCCTCAAACAGAATAGTCCGGTCAATAGCCTCCAGATAGAATGTCCCGGCACCTTCTATGACATAACTGTATTCATGAAATGTTTTTCCCGGCCCTGATATAAATTCCAGTCTGCCATACACCTTTCTGACTTTTAACCCATTGGGAAGATCTATCATGGACTGCGGGTTTCTGCCCTCAACAAGTTCCAAGACTGACTGAATATGATCGTAACCTATCTGACGAAGGTTCCCGCCGATCTTTTTCAAGATATGCCTAACAACCCGATTCCTCAAAGGTTCAGTCAAATTGATAAAGGATGAAAGGAGAACAGAGATATTGCCTTCAGCGTCCCGTTCAGCCTCCCTGTCTATCCAATCTGATGCCATTGATTCCATAAAAAGATCTTCTTCTCTTATGATATTCGATAACCTGCATAGTCGATCTATGATCTGCGGCTGGTAATCCTGCAACATTGGCAGCAGTTCAAGGCGTATCCTGTTTCTGAGATATCTTGTATCTTTATTTGAGCTATCAAATGCATATGGGAGCCGGCGTGCCTTGAGATAATCCATTATCTCTTCCCGCTTAACCTCAATCAGTGGTCTGATAATCTTATTGTCTCTCACCGGAGGAATTCCTGCGAGCCCGGGCGGACCGCTTCCTCTTAAAAGCCTCATAAGGACCGTCTCAGCCTGATCATTATGGTTATGGCCCAAGGCTATTTTTCGAGCCACATGATTCTCCCTGACCCCTTCAAGAAAGGCGTATCTTGCATCTCTTGCCCTCTCTTCAACAGAAGAATCTTGATGTCTTAAATGATCGGCCTTTCCCGTCTCAAAAGGGAGCTTCATGGATTCAGCAATATCTTGAACGAGACGTGTCTCGGCCTCATCTTCTTCCTCCCTGAGCCCATGGTTATAGTGCGCGACCACCAGACCGATTTCCAGTTCTCTGGAGAGCGCATCCAAGACATCCAGCAGACAGATGGAGTCAGGACCGCCGGAAACGGCTACAATCACCTTATCTCCCGGATCTACCATCCTGTATAATAAGATGGTATCTTTAATCTTCTTAATTGTGTCTTTAACCGCATCCATAAAAAAGTGTTGCTCTCCTTTATCTTGTATCCGGCCATATATTATTTCACATCTTCTGAGAAGAATTAGGGATCTAAACAGTTACAAATTTGAAAGCCTTAACACATCTCCGTTTACCGTTCTTTAATCTTGATGGAATCGTAACAAGTCGTCACTCCGGTGAAAACCGGAGTCCAGAAGATTTGTAACTATCTGAATAGGCTGGATTCCGGGTCAAGCCCGGAATGACCAAAAGGGGTTTTTAGACTTTTTACGAGATCATCAATGTTGGAACACTGAATCGATGGTCCATACTCCTGGTATCTCGGTGTTGCATTCGGGACATCGGCCGTCCTTTATCATGTTTTTTCTTATTGAAAAACCAAACCGATCGATTAAAAGCCCTCTACATTTATGACAGAATGTCTTCTCACCTTCATCACCTGGAAGATTACCTGTATAAACATACCTTAATCCGGCATCATATCCTATTTCTCGGGCCCTCTGTATATCCCCCGCAGGGGTGGCGTCTCTATCGGTCAAGCGGTATGTGGGATGAAATCGACTTATATGCCATGGTATGTTTGGGTCATGCTGAGCAAGAAACCCGGCAATCTCCCTTAATTCCTTTTCAGAATCATTTAACCCAGGGATAAGCAACGTGGTAACTTCCAGCCACACCCCCATCTCTACCATTTTTCCGATACTTTCAAGGACAGGTTCAAGTTTTGCCCCGCACTGTTCCTTATAAAAACTATTACTGTAAGCCTTTAGATCGACATTAGCTCCGTGAAGTGTCTTGCCGATATCCTGAAGGCATTCTTCAGTCATATATCCATTTGATACAAAGACATTCCCGATTTTATTTGATTCCGCCAGCCTGGCCGTATCAACCGCGAGTTCATAATATATGGTAGGTTCCGTGTATGTATAGGCTATAGTGGACGATCTACTTGCCTTTGCCTCACTTACAAGCAAGGAGGGTGTCATATCATCACCCAGGATCCGGTTATAATCTGCCGGCATCTGTGATATATCAGAATTCTGACAGAATCGGCATCTGAAATTGCATCCTACAGTGGCAATTGAAAAAGATCTGCTGCCCGGGAGAAAATGAAACAGGGGTTTTTTTTCAATGGGGTCCACATGCCTGGCTATTAGCTTATCATAGACAAGTGTACTTAGAATGCCGCCCTTGTTTTCTCTAACTCCGCATATGCCTTTTGCCCCCGCCTTGATAAGGCACCTGTGGTTACAAAGAGAACATCTGACTCTTTCTCCTTCCAGTTTCTCATAAAGATAGGCCTCTTTCATTCGGTCCTGCCTCCACATAAATCATTTAAAATTGTTTAAAAAAAGGATCATCTCCAAATTAGTTGATCGATGATAAGGATTCAAGGGTCCCAGGGGTCGAGGGTTCCAGTGAAATACTTAATAATTACAGGACCATCATAAAAGAACAACGGCAGATTATATCAAGACATTTTTCATGGCCATTGTCTCCTCACCTCTTAGGGGAGGATTAAGGTGGGGTCTCTTAAGATTTTATGCCCCCACATTGATCTTTCAAGACCCCCTCCCGCTTGCGCGCCGAAGCTTTTCAGGCCACCTCCGCAAAAGCAGCCTAGGCTGCGGCGGCCGGGCGCGCAGGCCCTACCTCCCCCTAAAAGGAGGAGGAAATTAGGTTTGTGCCTATTATTCCACTTACAACAGGTTGCTCAATCTTGCCTACTCTTATTTTTAATGGGAGGTTATCAGTCTTGAACCTGTATTCTATCGTTGCCAACAGCCCCAAAAAAGGTCCGAAAGGCCAGCAGCCTGACCCTAATGGACTGGACTGTGATACCTCAAATCCATTCGGCCATGGCGGCCCACTTCTCCAAATCATTGGTACAGGGCCATAAGCCCTACGTACATAGGACTTCAACTCCCAGATATGATAAGGATGGATGTGTGTTGAAATTGTTTCAAAGAAAAGACCGTGCAATTTATCGCATACACAACGCCAGGAAAGGCTGTTTATTACACAGATGAAAACATTTTTTTTAGCCACCCTCCCTGCTTCCCTCAACGCCTTCAACGGATCATCAAGAAATTCCAGGGTATTAATCAATACCGCCAGATCAAATTCATTGTCATTGAATGGAAGGTCTTCCGCAATACCTATTTTCAGGTTGCATCTATCCCCGAGGCGGTTCCTGGCTAAATTAATCATATAGGGAGATGCGTCGATACCAGTTATGTCAAGGCCTAATTTATTGAGGAATAGGAGGTGATTTCCTGCCCCGCAACCGATATCCAGAACCCTTTCCTGAGTCTGTGGTTCAAGCAGTTCACTAATAAATTTCTCTATAAATTTATCCATAGCCCTCCCCACGGGAGAACGGCACCATGATTCATAGAGCTTGGCAGAATGGGTATCGAGGATAATCCCCATAATCGAAACCAATTTTGTGGTTTATCGATTCCGGAAAATCGTTAAAAAAATAAAAGTCCAGTTTCACAGGCAAAGGTTATTTGTAACGATATTTTATCGGTTTAAGGTTATATTAACTTGCCTGGCAAGTCAATCAATCGTGCATTCCCCGATCAACTGTCTGATTGATACTGTCGTAGAGATGATGTGGGATCGATTTACCCGTAAAGACGAAGTCTGCAGGCCCTAAACAGTGGGCCATAGAGGTGATAATCAAAAGTCCGGCCGGATTTGTGCTTTACCTGGATTAAAAATTTTCAGAGATGCTCAGTTTCTATTGGGCTATCTTGTGAAAGTTCCTTCCATATCTGACTATATAAGTCTTTTATCTGCTTATCCGGGGCATAGGATATGGCTTTATTCATGCTCTTCTCGGTCTTATCAATCTCACCTAATTCAAAATAAGCAAGCGCCAATGCAAAGTGAAATTGATGATCATCGGATTTCCTCTTAATAGCCTCATTGAATTCTTCTACCGATTGTCGATACCTTCCATCATTTAAAGCTATCTCACCCATAGAATAATGGTAATAGGGATTCATGTTCCGATAAGATCGCACCTTTTCTTCATATATACCCGCCTCGTCTATCTTACCCTGTCTCTTGTACAGCCTCGCCAGGTTGCTCATAATGGTCATGGCGGTCAATCCATCTTTATCCTTATTGATTGATAGGGCCTGTAAAAATGCCTTTTCCGCAGCCTCCGTCTGATCATTCCGGCTATAGAGCACACCAAGATTTGACCAGATAAAACTCATTTTAGGATCGACTTTAATGGATTTAACAAAATATCGGAACGCATCCGGATTGTTTCCCTCGGATAGGTACTGAGAACCAATGTTATTGTAATATTGAGCAAAGGCACTATTATCAGATATTGATTTAGTTGAAATTGAATTCAGGGTGTACTGCAGATAAAGGGGCAGGAGTGGGGCGAATATATATTGACTTTTATCGATTATCTCTACCATTAACTTATCACTTCTTCCGAACTTATCTACGGCATTTACCAGATATTGCACGGGTACATTGATATTAACAGTAACGCCGATATGCCTGGTAAATAAAAGTACTTCTCCATCCTTAATCCAGGTTGGAGGGGTTGGGATCTCCTCGAATACGGACTTAAACCCCACATATCTTGCCATTGAGACGAAGAGGTTACTAAAGGAAAGACAGTTTCCGACCCCGGCTTCAAATGTCTCGGTAGCAGTTCTAGTCCCGTATCTATCATCGTTTGTATCAAAATCAACATTTTGATTAATGACACCCACAAGGGCCTTCAATCGTAGCATGTCGTTCTTGATTCCTGTAACCGATTTATCCAGAACCATCTTTATATCTTCATTAAGCGCCAGGATATCCGCATCGGGCACGGAGTAATCATCTGACGCCGGGTCGATATTCGTCCCGTCAGCTACGATAAAGACCGGAAATTCATCAATGGGAGTAATTACAGGTTTAGGTGACTGCAGAGTTGTGCACCCTGAAAGAGAAACCAGTAGAACAAAAACAATAAAAATAGCAATACTATCTAATTTCATAAACACTGTTTTCATGAGTTTATGTCTAATTTTGAGTCTTATTATTTTTAAGTATCTTAGAAACATAACAGCTAAATCAACCCCTTTTCATTTTTTGATAATATAAGTCCTGCCTTGTCAAAATACAAGCACCCCAAATAAATGTAATTGTTTTATCATTTCTATAATCAGTATCAGAGAATTAGGATCAGAGATTATGAAAAAGACTTGACATTATTTCTAATAATTTTTATCAGATTTTACAAATACCACGCTTTTTTCAAAGATGGTTTATTTATCACCGTAGGCCCTGAGGCCATTTATAAGTAAGGCTTTGATCCGTACCATCAGCCTATGTCTGATATATATGCAAACCAAGATCGAGGAGATCTCCGAATCTGCCGGAGAGCCGATATATTTAATTGACAGGAGTATTCAATATGACACACGAAGACAAAAGACACTACGCAAAAAAACACCCGCCCGGTCGTAACATGAACCCACAGATCGCAGAAGCCGTTAAGCAAAAGGCCAAGGAAGGCAAGATATCATGCGCCGTCGCTTTCGAGATTGTAGAAGAACTGCATATCCCGCCAGATGAAGTAGGTTTTACCTTGGATTCCCTTGAAATAAAAATTAGTAAATGCCAGTTGGGTATTTTCGGCTACAGCCATAACAAGTCCCCTGTTAAACCTTTGGACAGCGTTTCAGGAGAGTTGAAAAAGACCATAGAGGATGCCCTGGAAGGCAGTCGGCTCCCCTGCATAGCAGCGTGGGAGATAGCAAAAAGACTCGGCATAGGCAAAATGGATGTCACGGCAGCTTGTGAAAACCTGAAGATCAAGATATCCTCCTGCCAGTTAGGAGGATTTTAAAGGCCGGTGATTACTTGAGGATGGTGGTCAAAAGGTCGCTATCCTTAACAACTGCATGAACCGCATGAGGTTTCACGGGACATAGCGGAGGTTATGGAGAATCCTGAACCCATTGCCGATTCGACAAAATCTATATTGATTGGCTTGACCTTCTCGTATAAACTCTTTTCTATCAGGTATGTGATTCCGTTATCTTTCATTATTTCATCGTTTTCCTTAGGCTCATCCAGAGCCATCCCCAGCGAGGGGCCTGATCAGCCACCCTGGGAAAGATAAAGCCTGATATAGGATGGATCTTTATGATCCTTTAAAAAACCGGCTATCATTTCATTTGCCTTTTCCGAAACATTCAACATAATCATCTCCTTGTGTATCAATTATAATCCTGATTCATATGGCGATAATCTATACATTATATATCCCATGTCAAATTTTATTTTCAATTATTCTCAGGGCTGATTCTTCCCTGCCTGTTCTGCCTTATCCTGCTCCCCGCCAAACCTGTAAATAACCTCATTTTCTTTTAAAAGCCCCAGCTCCTTTCTTGCCTCTGATTCTATATATTCCTCATCGCTGCGTAGTTTATTAATCTGTTCAAGGAGTTTCCGGTTTTCCTCCTCAAGTATACGAATCCTTTCCACATAGGCCTGCCTTTCTTTTTCCATTCGGTATAGATGAATAAAACCTCGATCGCCAAATGCGAGCCATGCGATAATCAGCCCCAGAAAAAGGACGGTTATACAGAAAATTTTAAAGAATTCTTTTTTATTTAAACCCAAAATAAAAATGCCTTAAAGAGATCATTGCAGCCCTTCCGCCTTCCATCGGGCGGCTATGATAATGGAGTAAACCCCGGCGCTTTTGGCAAGATCCATAATCTGGACAACATTACCATGGCTCACATCCTTATCCGCCTGCAGAACGAGGTAAATTAATCCCTTTTCTTTAACATACCCTTGCAGACGTTCTTGAAGTGTCTTTATATCGATTTTTTTGCCTTCGAGATAAATTTGGGCCGACTTATCAATGATCAGCGTGATGCTATTTTCATCATTATCACTGCTGATCGTCTTGGTCATCTTTGGGAGGTTTATCTGCACCCCGGATGCAATATCAAAATGATAGGTAATGGCGAAAAAAAGGAGGAGTAAAAAGACAATATCAACAAGCGGTGCTATGCCCATCGTTATCTCCTCTTCTCTCTTCTTTTTAAACCTCATGGTTATAACCTCTTTTCAGGATCAGATATTATTCCCGGGTATTGGAGTTTTCTATAAGCTCTATTAATTTTATAGAATATTCCTCCATCTCAAAGATAAGTGATTCGGCCTTGTCCTTCAGGATGCGGTGAAGGGCCATAACAGGTATTGCCACGCATAATCCTGCGAACGTGGTAATAAGGGCCTCAGCAATCCCCCCCGCAAGGAGAGCCGGGTTTTGACCTGCATTAGATATGACCTTAAAAATCTTCATCATACCAGAGACTGTCCCGAGAAGTCCCAACAGTGTACTCAGGTTTGCGATTGTGTAAAGAAGGCCGAGATATTTTTCAAGTATCAGTCCTTCCCTGCCCCCCCTGTCCTCTATGGCCTCTTTCACAAGCCACATTCCTTTTCCCAAACTCTTTAATCCGGCAAGAAAGACCTTTGCGATTGATGAGCCATCATTTTGACATAAAAACACGGCCTCTGATATCTTGCCTTTTTTTACCTTCTCCTCTATTTGATTTATAAATTCGGGTGGAATAACCTGTTTCCTTCTCAAGGCCCATAGCCTTTCAATAAATACCGCAAGGGCGATTATGGAACAGAGTATAATGGGATACATGAATATCCCGCCTTTCACAATTAGGTCAATCACTCCAATATCTCCATCTATTTGGGTTTATATAACCTCATCCTCTCCGCCGGTCTGAGATCCTCGCATTAGTGTGAGATAATAAATCTTCTTTTATTTCACAAGTTATTGTAAAAGAATTGTAATATAATATACATTTAATAAAATCGGCAAGTCAAGGATGATGAAGGATTACATAGATACCATCTTCTTCTTGACACACGATAGATTTTTAAAAAAATATTATTTGAATTTGGAGCCTATAAAAAAGCCGGGACTTCCCGGCCATTAAGAGGGAATGATTATCGTTATCCAGGAGTAAAAATATTGTCGGAACAAGAAAAAATACAAACTGTCAATCACGTCGGCGCTGGGGATTTAGTTTCTACCAGTCGGGAGATCGTGGCAGGACTTCTTTCCCTTTCAGGCACTGAAGCCCTTAACAAGATCCTTGATCATGATAATCCTGTCCAACTCGTCCGGAATATGACCAGGGTTGACTTCTTCTGGTTGGTAAAAAAGATTGGTGAAAATGACTCCCTCCCCATCTTGAAGCTGGCATCTCTTGATCAATGGCAATATATCCTGGATATGGAATTATGGAATAGAGACAGGATAGACCTTGGGGAGACCTTCGAATGGCTGGACAGGCTTCAAAAGGCAGATCCGGATCGCCTTGCGCGTTGGTTGTTCAGCGAAGACGGAAACCTGCAGGCCTATTTCTATTTTTTTAAGGCCTTAGAGGTAAAGATAAAGGAAGATGATGACTTTGAACCCCCTGAAGGTTCTATTACCTTTGACAACCTCTTTTATATACTAATCCGGGATAAAGATCATGAGGAGGACATTGAACAGATCCTCCGAACTATGGCTAACGAAAATTATAACCGCTATCAGGCCTTGCTCCTGGGACTCGCAGGTGTAATACCCGCTGAAGTTGAAGAGGAGATGTATCGCCTTAGGAGCGTCCGTCTGGCTGAAGACGGATACCTGCCCTTTGAAGAAGCCATATCCGTCTATGCCCACCAACAAGCCGATCTCCTTAAAAAAGATGAGTCAGAATACAGACTCTATCTCCCTGATGACGCGCATACAAGGGCACTGGTTCCCGTGACTCCATTTATGCACACCCAGCGCAACAACCTATTTGCCAAATCCTTAGTGCAGATTACCGATAATCTCTTTTTAGACAGGCTTCGTCTGGAATTTGCCGGCCTGTGCAATCAGATCTTTTCAGCCGACGACGTGAAGTTTGAGGGTATCGAAGTCTTGATCAATATAAGCAGGAAATCGGCAGGGTATATAAACATTGGTCTTGAAAGGTTATCTGGAGGCAACATTGAGATATCAGAAAAGTATATAAAAAATAATCCGCTTATCTCTATATTTCGTGTGGGGTTCGGATTATCTTTGGAATTAAAATGGGAAACCGAAAAGTGGTTTAAACAATCCTGGTTTTTAAAACAGGGATTAAAACCATATTTCTGGGGAGATGAATGGGGCGGCATATTGAAAGGAATCCTGGAAAAGAAGCCGCTCTTTTTCAGCGGCTTAAGGGAAGAACGTGAGTACAGGCACTTCGAAAGCCTTTCCGAATTGGAGAAATGCCGCGACGTTATGCATCGCCTGATTTCGCTGGACAGATTACTTGAAACAATTTCATCCGAGTATCCATTGGATATGGATTTGTTTAAGGACCCACTGTTGAATTTTCACCCTCTTCTCTTTAGCTTTTGGGCACGTGGACAGCTAAAACTTGGGCATGGTTTTTTGCCATTATCTCTTGAACAGACCAAAGAATTTTTTAAGCTGATCCGGGGCAAAGAAAAGGGCCCCCCGTTCAGGATGCCTGGGTTCAGGGAAATCTTTATCCGGGACCTTATATCATATGAAACAGGGTCTGGACCCGATGAAAAGATCCTGCTGAAAGATACACTATCTCTATTGTGGCAGGAGTTTTCAGAGGAATATGCGTTGTTGGAGGTATCTGACCTGGACGCCAGGTTCACAAAATTTATTATGATTGATGATCAGGATTCAAGGGGGCCCAGGGGTCGAGGAGTCGAGTGAAATATTTTATAATTACAAAGACTGTGCCCCATTCACCTAACTAATTTTGAGATGATCCAAAATTATTAATGGCACGATAAAACAACTTACCAAATATATTATCCGATAACAGGAGGTCTTACCATGGAGACAAAATCGTTTTTTATACCAAATATATCTTGCGGCCATTGTGTAATGACTATTAAAAACGAGCTCAATGAACTTGATGGGATCTCAAGGGTGGAGGGGGACACCAAAAAAAAGGAGATCACGGTGGAATGGGGGGCTCCTGCAACCATGGAAAAGATAAAATCCATTCTTAAGGAGATTAATTATCCGGTCGCTGATTAAGGAGTAGGCTGATGGCTGAAAATAAGATCACCCTTCCCATAATCGGGATGTCCTGCGCGAACTGCGCCACGACCATTGAAAGAGTTTTGAAAAAGAAGGTCCCCGGCGTAATTCAGGCCTCAGTCAATTTTGCCACTGAACGCGCATTGGTCGAGTATATCCCCTCCGTCACCGATATCGATAAAATAATTGCGGCTATCGAAAAAGCAGGGTATGGCGCGATAACGCCTGAAGAGACGATCGAAGACGCGGAGCTTGTAGCCAGGGAGGCGGAGATAAGGAATCAGACAAGGAAATTTCTGGTTGGAGTAATCTTTACCGCCCCCCTTTTCCTCCTCAGTATGGGAAGGGATTTCGGTCTTTTAGGGCCATGGAGCCATGCCATCTGGATGAACTGGTTCTTTCTTGCCCTGGCAACACCTGTCCAGTTCTACACTGGATACGACTATTACACAGGTGGCTGGAAGAGCTTGATAAACATGAGCGCCAATATGGACGTGCTGGTGGCAATGGGATCATCGGTGGCCTTTTTCTATTCCCTGGCCGTGCTTCTTTACCCAGCCCTTGGGGCGCATGTATATTTTGAGACATCGGCCGTTATAATCACCCTGATCAAGCTTGGGAAGATGCTTGAATCAAGGACAAAGGGCAAGACTGGAGGTTCCATACGCAAGTTGATGGGTCTGCGCCCCAAGACAGCGACAATCCTGGAAAACGGCAAAGAGAAGGATATCCATTTATCAGAAGTCAGCGTAGGAGATATTATCATTGTGCATCCCGGGGAAAGCATCCCGGTGGATGGGATTATCATTGAAGGTGAGTCCGGCGTTGACGAGTCCATGTTGACAGGAGAACCCCTGCCAGTGGACAAAACTCCAGGAGACAAGGTCACCGGAGGGACAATAAACGGAGAAGGCCGTATCAAATTTAAGGCGCAGGCAGTTGGCAAGGACACGGCCCTTGCCTCGATTGTGCGCCTGGTACAGGAGGCGCAGGGGAGCAAGGCCCCAATCCAGGCCCTTGCGGACAGGGTTGCGGCCGTCTTTGTCCCCGCCGTAATCATTATAGCCGTAGTGACATTTTTCCTCTGGTGGTTCATAGGGGGAGAATTCGTCCCTTCCATGATCAGGATGGTGGCGGTCCTGGTTATCGCTTGTCCCT
>Ga0184631_10000059_pt1 | contig 18189 bp, 17 predicted proteins | sample PLM4_90_b1_FD_133160 | JGI IMG/M metagenome (GOLD analysis project Ga0184631, IMG submission 133160) | Groundwater sediment microbial communities from an aquifer in East River, Colorado, USA - PLM4_90_b1 | ecosystem: Environmental > Terrestrial > Soil > Riparian zone | place: USA: East River... | reverse complement strand
CACGTACCTGTCAGGAAGCCGGGTTGTTGCCGTGTGTATGAACGCCCTGGGTACCGCACCGGCAGAGAACACGGACAACGCCAGCATTCTTTTGCGATATAAGAACGGGTCTAATGCGGTCATAAACTATTTTTCAAACGGCAACAAGGCTTATTCGAAGGAACGCGTTGAGGTGCATGCCCAGGAACGGTCGTTGATCATGGACAATTGGCGCACACTGACGGGATTCGGTTTTAAGGGTTTTACCAGCAAGAGCATGAAGCAGGACAAAGGCCATTTGGAGCAGTTCCTTCTTCTGCAGGAGAGACAGAAAACCGGCGGCGGGGCATTGATCCCCTACGAGGAGATTATCAACACGACGCGGGCCAGCTTCGCAGCCATTACTTCGCTCAAGGAAAAACGATGGGTTGAGGTGGATGTGGAATGATTGCCAGGCTTCGCATGGTCTTGCCGGTCCTGTGGAAACTCGGCGTCGGACCGGTGGCAAAGGTGGCTGTTTACCGTTTGGCGCGCCGTATGGGGTACTATCGCGTCAGGCTGCCGGTGCAACAATGGGAATCCGCGGATGAATTTTTCAAACCTGACACGGTCTCGCCGCCAGAGTTAGATCGAAATTCACGTTTGGCGCTGCTCGAACGAGCGGATTCTCTGTTGCGCGGGGAAGTCGTTTGTTTTTCTCATGAACGGAAAAAGGTTGGAAGTCCGCCTGACTGGTTTCTTGATCCGTTCACCGGCCGGCGTCTTACTGCAGACAGGCACTGGTCAAAAATCGATGATTTTGCAGGCGGCGACATCAAGAACCTGTGGGAGGCGTCGCGCTTTGAGTGGGTGACGGTTCTTGCGCGAGCCTGGAGAATAAACAGGGATGAGCGTTACCTGAACGCGCTGAACAATTGGTTGTCCGATTGGGTCCGGCGCAATCCCGCGAATGCCGGTCCGAACTGGAAGTGTGGGCAGGAAACCGCTATCCGCTCCATTAACCTGCTGCTGGCGGCGCGATTGCTCGGCACACACAGGAACCCGTCACAGGCGATGGTTCGCCTGATTGCCCTGCACTGCGAACGCATTATGCCGACCGTTCTCTATGGTGTGGCGCAAAACAACAATCACGGCACATCCGAGGCGGCGGCCCTTTTTATTGGCGGGGCATGGATAATGGCCGTTCCTGAAGGCGCGGCATTCCGGAAAAAAGCTCAAAAATGGAGGAACAGAGGAAGGTGCTTGCTGGAGGATCGGGTTTTAAAACTGGTTGCGGAGGACGGCAGCTTTTCCCAATACTCAACCAATTATCATAGGGTTCTCGTGGACACTTTGTGCCAGGTGGAAGTCTGGCGAAGGGATTTGGATGCAGTTCGATTTAGCAGTCGATACGAGAACCACTGTTGTGCTGCTGTGGATTGGCTGTCGTCGATGACCGACGCAGATACAGGTAATACACCGAACCTCGGGGCAAATGACGGGGCGCGCCTCTATGATTTGTCCACTATGCACTATGGGGACTTTCGTCCCACTGTTCAACTTGCTTCCGTCCTCTGCAAGGGTACACGCGCTTACGGAAAAGGTTTATGGGACGAACCATTGATATGGTTGGGCCTTGAGCAGCATTACGACGTGAATCCGGCGAATACCGATTCTGTGATGCACGGCGACGGTGGAGAACTGATCATCTGTTCTGGTAAATCCCGAGCTCTGGTGCGCTTCGCCCGATTTCGTTTCAGGCCGAGCCATGCAGACTGTTTGCACCTCGATCTCTGGAATAAGGGACAAAACATCCTCCGAGACGGCGGCACGTACAGTTACAATACGGACCCGCGCTGGATTGATTATTTTTCAGGGACAGAAGCCCACAACACAGTGCAGTTTGATGGCCGCAGCCAGATGCCCCGGATCGGGCGATTTCTTTTCGGCGAATGGCTGAAAATGGATGAGTGCACCGGTATTCAACAGGCAGATACAGGTCTTTCCTCCTGGACGGGCTCGTATACTGACGGGAAGCAAGCCCGGCATAGAAGAACTGTCAGTGTCAGGGGCAACCGCTGGCGCGTAATAGACGAAACAGGCGGGTTCAGTGAAAAAGCAGTTTTGCGCTGGCGGCTGATGCCCGGGGAGTGGAAGCTAGAAGGCAATACATGCGACAGTGCTCATACCCGGCTATGTATATTAACAACGGCCCCCCTGCGTCGCCTGGAACTGACAACAGGCTGGGAGTCTCTTTTTTACCAGCAGAGGACTGCATTGCCGGTCCTGGAGGTTGAAGTCGGCCCTGGGCAGTGGACGATTGAAACAGAAATAACACTTAAGGATTGAAATGCACGTTCTTTACTTTCACCAATATTTCTCAACTCCAGCCGGTTCAACGGGAACACGCTCATACGAGATGGCCAGGCGATTGATTGCCCGTGGACACAGGGTTACCATGGTCTGCGTCAGTAGTAAGAGTGCCAGCAGCGGCCTGTCTGGAGTACCCATTCGCGGTATTCGCCGCGGTGCGGTCGATGGAATTAATATTATAGAGCTCAACCTTACCTATTCAAACTATGACAGTTTTATCAAGAGGACATGGCTATTCTTTCTGTACGCCCTAAGAGGCGTCCGTTTGGCGCTTACGTTAGAGTACGATATTGTGTTCGCCACTTCCACCCCTTTGACGGTGGGGATTCCCGGCATTTTCGCGAGACTTCTCAGGAGGAAGCCCTTTGTTTTCGAGGTGCGGGATCTATGGCCTGAGTTGCCGCGTGAAATGGGAGTTATAAAAAACCCCGTCGTGCTGTACGGCATGGAAATTTTGGAATGGATTTCTTATCACGCGTCGGTTGGATGCATTGGGCTTTCGCCGGGCATCGTCAGGGGGATTGTAAGGCGGGGAATTTCTCAAGAACGCGTAGTAATGGTGCCAAACGGGTGCGATCTTGATACCTTTGATCCCAGCACAGGAGACGCTTGGCGTCCCGCAGGGGTGGCGGATACTGATTTTATGGTGGTTTTCTCCGGTGCGCACGGCATCGCAAATGGGTTGAATGCCATAGTGGATACAGCCGCTGAATTAAAGTTCAGGGGACGATCCGATATTAAAATCGTATTTGTTGGTGACGGAAAACAGAAGCATTTTCTCCAAAAAAGAGTCATTGATGAAAAGCTGAGCAATTGCCGGTTTTTAGACCCCATTCCTAAAACAAAATTGGCTGAACTCTTGCGGGCAGCGGATGCAGGCCTAATGGTCCTTGCCAACGTCCCCGCTTTTAACTATGGGACTTCGCCGAACAAGTTTTTTGATTATATAGCCGCGGGACTTCCGGTGGTGAATAATTATCCCGGTTGGATCGCGGACCTAGTTACGCAACATGATTGCGGAGTTGCGATTGAGCCTGGGAACGCAAGGGTTTTTGCGGATGCGCTGGAACAGCTGGCGGATGACCGTAACCTTACAATGAATATGGGGCGTAATGCCCGCCTGCTTGCTGAACAGGAGTTTAGCCGTGATTTGCTAGCGGAAAAATTTATTGCATTTATCGAGGCTTGTGCCATACAATGAAACGCAGCATCGATATGGTTTTGACTCTTGCGGTACTGGCTGCTATTTTTCCGCTTTTAATTGCTCTGGCTTTCCTGGTCAGGATACGGCTTGGCGCGCCGGTGTTGTTCCGCCAGATACGCCCAGGTTTGTACGCCAAGCCATTTGCAATGTATAAATTCAGGACGATGAATGACCGGCGTGACGCTGCAGGGAACTTGCTTCCTGACGGTCAGCGGCTTACGAAACTTGGGAGATTTCTTCGAAGCGCCAGTCTTGATGAGCTGCCGGAATTGATTAATGTTATAAAAGGAGAGATGAGCTTGGTAGGCCCACGTCCCTTGATGATGGAATATTTGCCTCTGTACTCTCCAGAACAGGCCCGCCGTCATGATGTACGCCCTGGTATAACCGGCTGGGCGCAGGTCAACGGGCGCAATGCCATCAGCTGGGAGGAAAAGTTCAAGCTCGATGTATGGTACGTGGAAAACCAGTCGTTTTGCCTTGATATGAAGATACTCTGGATGACCGTGGTAAAAGTGTTCAAACGTGAAGGCATCAGCCAGGATGGACATGCGACGATGGAAGTGTTTAAAGGCAGTAAAACACCTTAACAGGAACAGGGGAGGAAGTTATGACGAAACAAGACTTTTTAACACAATTGGAAGATGTGCTTGAAGCCGATGGAGGAACAATTACGGGGGCGGAACTGCTGGCGGAATTAGACGGATGGGACTCACTGGCCGTCGTTTCATTCATTGCCAGAATCGATGAGCTATTTGATGTTACCTTGTCTCCAGAAAAAATAGCGAGGTCTAAAAGCGTTTCTGATCTGATCGCATTGTTGGGAGATAAAATAGGCGGATAGCATATGATTATCTAGGAGCACAGTTTTTCTCGAGGCCTAAATCATTTGGAGACTGCAATGTCATCGTCCATAATTACCGGAGTGAAAATAGCAGGCTTGGCCAGCGCAGTTCCAGAGCAAATGCGCACACTGGCCGATGATATACTTGTGTATGGAGCGGAAGAAGTCGTCAAAATAAGCGATAGCACAGGGGTCAAGCGACGGCATGTGGCACCGCCGAATATTTGCACATCAGACCTGTGTTTCGCGGCATCTGAGCAGTTAATGGCAGCTGCCAGCATTGCGCGTGACTCTATTGATTGCCTCATATTTGTTTCTCAAACACCTGATTACAGATTGCCTGCAACGAGTTGCATCCTGCAGTCTCGGTTAGGACTATCAAATACTTGTGCTGCCTTTGATGTTAGTATGGGTTGTTCCGGCTATGTTTATGGTCTATGGATCGCTTCAACTCTTATCGCGAGCGGAGGAGCTAAACGCGTACTTCTGCTGGTTGGTGATACGAGTAACAAGCTTGTGGCTCCGCGAGACCGGTCCGTATCTCTGCTTTTTGGCGACGCAGGTACGGCGACTTTGCTGGAAAGGTCGGAACAATCGGCTTCCGTTACCTTTGTATTAGGCACAGATGGTGCTGGACAGAACAACTTGATTGTGCCGGCAGGCGGTTTTCGAACTCCAGCGAGTGACGCCACGGGGATGCGCAGTGAAAGAGAAAATGGAAATATCAGGAGTGAGGAAGACCTCTATATGAATGGCGCTGAAATATTTTCGTTTACCTTATCTCGAGTTGCCCCGCTCATTAAAACCGTTTTGGAGAATTCCGGATGGTCAAGCCAGGATGTTGATAATTATGTATTTCATCAGGCAAACAAATTCATGCTTAACCATCTGGCCAAGAAGATGAAATTGCCTTCAGAAAAAGTTGTATTGGCGCTTGAAAACTATGGGAATACAAGTTCTGCGTCAATCCCCCTTGCTATGACGACATCGCTCGCGGAAAAGTTGCGAGTCGGCGAATTAAAACTGGTACTTGCCGGCTTCGGCGTCGGTTACTCGTGGGGCGCGGCTGCACTTACTATTGGGCCGATTGTACTGCCTGAACTTGTTATTGTGAAATAGTATCGATCAGGTAAGTGAGGAGCATATGATGACAAATCCAATGGATCTTTCAGGTCGTGTGTTTGTTGTTACGGGAGCATCGTCTGGAATCGGCAGAGACAACTCCGTATTCTTAAGTGAACTTGGCGCTTCTGTTGTCCTGGTAGGACGCAATGCGGAGCAGCTTAACAAAACAGTTAATCTGCTGTCTGGTTCGGGTCATCGGGTGGAGCCATTTGACCTGCAAAATGTTGATGCCATCCCCGCATGGCTTAAGGGTATTTCTGAAAAAACCGGTCCGCTGGATGGGATTGTCCATTGCGCCGGCCTTGAGGCGTTGCGTCCCATAAAGATGATATCGAAAGAGAGCTTTATCGACCTTATGAACATAAATGTCAATGCAGCCATAGGTTTGACCAAGGGTTTCAGACAAAAGAAAGTAAACCGTTCAGGGGGGAGTCTTGTGTATATTTCGTCAGTGGCTGGTTTGGTCGGACAAACCGCTCACGCTGAGTATTGTGCAAGCAAAGCCGCATTGATCGGGCTGTGCAAGGCGGCCGCATTGGAATTAGCCCGTGAAAATATCAGGGTAAACTGCATTGCCCCTGGTCTTATCCATACTGAACTAACAGAAAAAGCGCTCAATACACTCTCACCAGAGCAGCTTAACGCCATAAAGGATTACCATCCGTTGGGTATGGGCCGCCCTCGAGATGTTTCAAATGCGGTCGCTTTCTTGCTGGCTGATACTGGCCGTTGGATAACAGGCTCAACACTGGTTGTCGATGGCGGATACACGGTACACTAAAATAGCAATGAAAAATTTAATTATTATTGGTGCCGGTGGATTTGGTCGCGAAGTGCTGTGCTGGGCTCTGGATGTCGAACCAAGTCAAAACGAGTGGAGAGTTGGCGGATTCCTCGACGACAATCTAGCCGCTCTTGACGGCTATATGCTGGCGCACCAAATTATCGGCGCACCGTCTTCATACGTACCCAACGGTAATGACGTATTTATCTGTGCCATCGGTCATCCGAAAACAAAAATAAAAGTATGTCGATCTCTACAGGACCGAGGAGCACTATTTATAAACCTGATTCACCCAACTGCCCTTGTTGGCCGTTTCAACAAGCTGGGGTGCGGCTGCATACTTTGTCCAAGATCATGCATAACAACCAATGTGACACTCGGTGATTTTGTTACCCTGAATGCTAATTCCGGCGTAGGGCATGATGGCATCGTAGATGATGGCAGCACAATTAGCGCGTATTGTGATATTACCGGATTTGCCAAACTGGGTAAACGTGTGTTTCTCGGCAGCCATGCGGTTGTGCTGCCAGGGAAAGTAGTCGGCGACGATGCTATTGTTGGCGCTGGGAGCGTTGTTGTAAAGAATGTAAAGCCAGGTGCCACGGTTTTTGGTGTGCCTGCGAAACAGATTGCCGGATTCTGAGTTTAATACAGAGACAGATGGGATATGAACGATGCAGGCATTTATAGCCGCAATTGAGTATTATCTGCCGGAATATGCGTTAACCAACGAAACGCTTGCCGCAGATTATCCCGACTGGAGTGTTGCAAAGATCGAAGAGAAAACAGGGATTTCTGTGCGCCGGATTGCGGCAGAGGACGAGTGCTCCTCGGATCTCGGCGTGAAGGCAGCAGAAAAGATTTTTGAAAGCGGTGCTTGCGGGCCCGATGAGATAGACTACCTTTTGCTGTGCACACAATCTCCGGATTACTATTTGCCGACAACGGCCTGCCTCATGCAGGATCGCTTGGGAATTCCCAGGACAGCCGGCGCTCTAGATTTTAATCTCGGATGTTCCGGGTATGTTTATGGTCTTGGACTTGCCAAGGGGCTGATTGAAACAGGGCAGGCCCGGAACATCCTTTTTATCACCGCGGAAACCTATAGCAAGTATATTCACCAGGGAGACAAGAGCGTTCGCACCTTATTCGGCGATGCAGCATCAGCGAGTCTGATTCAGGGCGGAGAGGGCAATGAGTGTATCGGTCCATTTGTGTATGGCACTGATGGCAGCGGAGGAAAAAATCTGATCGTACCGGCTGGAGGACTGCGTATGGTTCGCAGCAAAGAAACCGCACAAGCGGTATTGGATGAAAGCGGAAATCTCCGTTCTCAGGAGAATCTTTACATGAACGGGTCGGAAATATTCACGTTTACTCTTAATACGATACCTGGTTTGGTGCTTGATCTTCTCGCTCGATCAGGTAAATCGCTCGCAGATATTGATTTGTTCGTGTTTCATCAAGCGAACAAATTTATGCTTGAACATCTGAGGAAAAAATGCAATTTGCCGGAAGAAAAATTTTACATGTCTTTTGAGCACAGCGGCAACACCGTATCGTCCACCGTGCCGATTGCGTTGAAGAATGCCATGAATGAAAATAAAATAAGAGCTGGTGATTTAGCAATGCTGGTTGGTTTTGGAGTTGGATACTCATGGGGCGCGACGCTTGCGCGGATGTAGGTTTATGGCAGCATCTTTTAAAAGACACTACTGTTGATTAGGGGGCAGCGTGACAGATAAAAAAAATATTGTCGTTTTCGGAATCGGATGGCTTGGCAAGGAGGCTGTTCGGCATTTAAAAAATAATAATCAGCCACTTGTCGCGATTTGCGACGATTATGCAAATTTAGCCAGCTTTGAAAAGGTCCCGGTATGTCGATCGACAGGTTTTTCTATAGAGGCTCGATCGAAAATGCGACTCTTAGTAGCGATTGATAATCCAGAATACCCGTTACTTGCCGTAATGGACAGGTTAAAGAAGGATCATTGGGCTGTTGTGGAGCCATATATAAACTATCATTGGAGAGAATTGCCACCTTGGATTTGGATGGGTGACCAGGAATATCATGTTGGTAGAGAGGCCGAGATTGAGGAGGCAAAATCACTTTGGGCGGATGCTGCAAGCAGCAAGTTATTTACTGCGTGTGTTCAGGCGCACAAAGAACAGAATATTTTGAATTTGCCGCCGCCATCACCGTATCAGCGCTTAAAAAGGCCCGAGCGTTTTGACGCAGTGCTGGCCAGTTGGTCAATTCATGAGATTTACTCATATTTTTGTACCGAAGAGACAGGGCGCTGGCCCGAACCACTCAGATATCTTGAATGCGGCGCTTATGACGGTTCTGATCTGGCTGCTGCGGAAGCGGCTGGCTACAAGGTTGAAGCGTATGCCGGGTTGGAGCCGGACCCTGCAAATTACCGGCAAATTGCTAAAGTGGTGCGGAAGGTACCAGGAGCGAATGCTTATCCCTTAGCCGTGTCAGATCAGACAGAACAGTTGCGATTTCAAATGGATGGTGAAAAAGGGTGCATTGGCCAAGGTGATACTGTAGTCCAGGCTGTATCAATCGATGATGCCTTTTTCAACTTTCGTCCTTCATTAATAACCATGGATGTTGAAGGATCGGAAGCGAGTGTTCTGCGCGGTGCACGTGAAACGATTCAAGCTCATCGTCCCGGTCTGGCTGTCAGGGTCTATCATCGCCCTGATGATTTCTATGCGCTGCCATTGCTCGTGAAAGAACTGACGAAGGGACTTAAGTATCAATTCCTGCTTCGACGTTATTTAACGACTATGTTCGACATGACTTTTTACGCAGTACCGATGTAATATCAGTATCATTAAGGTAGTGGCTGAATATTTCTTACGTAATTACGCACAATATCATTAGCCGTAGTACGATACGTGAAAGCAAATTGAAACGGAGAGTGAGCCAATGACAGAAAACGTCGGCAAATGGAAGGCTCCGGTTATCAAGGAAGGACGCCTGACGAAGTATAACTGGCTTGTGCAGCACAAAAAGGGTTTGAAACTCGGATGCAACGCCGATGTCGGGGCTTTTACCTACATTAATGCAAAAAACGGAGTTGTTATCGAAGAAAGTGTGCAAATCGGCTCCCATTGCTCAATCTATACAATATCGACGATTGACGGCAAGGAAGGGGAAGTCGTTCTCAGGAAGAATTGCAAAATAGGGAGCCATTGCGTCATCATGCCGGGTGTTACCGTTGGAGAGAATTCCGTCATTGGCGCGTGCAGTTTTGTGAATAAAAATATTCCGGCCAATGTCACGGCCTTTGGTGTCCCGGCAAAAATCGTGAAAAGGCGAAAGAATAGTGGCAAGTAATAAACGGATTTTCCTCTCTCCGCCGCACATGGGCGGCGACGAGATCAAAAACGTGCTGGTCGCGTTCGAGAGCAATTACATCGCTCCCCTCGGGCCGCAGGTGGATGCTTCTCGTCGCTGATTTTATGCAAAATGAGAAATATATTGCCAAATTACATGATATCGTGTAGTCTTCAGTTATGATTACGCGTGCTTCAGAAAGCACCATTCGCGCATTGTTGAGGGGCTTCCCTGTAATAACTATTACCGGGCCCCGTCAGTCCGGCAAGACTACACTTGCAAGGGCAATCTTCTCCCGCAAGCCGTATGTATCGCTGGAAGATCACGATGTCAGGCTTACCGCCCGGGACGATCCCAGGGCCTTTCTGGAGCGCTTCCCCGATGGCGCTGTGCTTGACGAGGTGCAACGCTGTCCTGATATCCTGTCGTACCTCCAGACGGCCGTTGATGAGGATGGACGCATGGGGCTGTTTATTCTGACCGGATCTCAGCAATTTGGGTTGTTGTCCGGTGTAACCCAGTCGCTTGCCGGAAGGACCGCTTTTATGGAGCTGCTTCCGTTTTCTCTTGGCGAGCTGGAACAGGCCGGCAAACTCCCGAAGAGGCTCGACGATATGTTGATAAAGGGCGGCTACCCGCCGCTTTATGATCGCCATATTCCGCTCCGCGCATGGTTCGGCTCATATGTGACAGCTTACATTGAACGGGACGTGCGGCAGGTATTGAAAGTGCGGGAGCTTGAAACATTCCAGCGGTTTGTGCGGCTCTGCGCGGGCCGCACAGGGCAGTTGCTGAACCTTGTCTCCCTTGCGGCCGACTGCGGTATAACCCATAACACGGCCAAGTCCTGGATATCGGTGCTTGAGGCAAGCTATATCCTCTTCCTGCTCCGGCCGCATCATGCGAATTTTAACAAACGGCTTATAAAAGCGCCGAAACTTTATTTTTACGATTCCGGGCTTGTATCATGGCTTTTGGGCATTCAGACGCCGCAGCAACTGGAGCTGCATCCGCTCAGGGGAAACATTTTCGAGACCTTTATTGTTGCCGAGCTTATGAAATTCCGTCTTAATAGCGGTGAACGTCCAAACCTGTATTTTTGGCGCGACAGCAATGGAAATGAAGTGGATGTCATTCTTGTTCAAGGACAAAAGCTTATGCCGATAGAGATAAAATCAGGCAAAACAATTGCCCGAGATTTTTTCATTGGCCTGGAAAAGTGGACCGCGATGGCGGGAGACCTGTCTACCAGCCCCACCCTGATTTATGGGGGCACGGACAGCTATCAACACAAAGGGATCAGCGTTACAGGCTGGAGAGATGCGAGATTACTGCTGTCATAGCCGGCACGGGATGCTTTCCTTACGAGGAATTGTATGACAGGGAGTCACTGCTTTGTTATGCCAGGAGTGACAGGCGGCGAGAAACGAAAAAAGAAAAATGGCAACTAATAACAAAAGAATCTTCCTCTCTCCTCCGCACATGGGCGGCGACGAAATCAAAAACGTGATGGCTGCGTTCGAGAGCAACTACATCGCTCCCCTCGGTCCGCAGGTGGATGCTTTTGAAAAGGAGTTCTGCGAGAGGGTAGGCATTTCCCATGCAGTAGCTCTCAACAGCGGCACATCAGCGTTGCATCTTGCACTGTGTTATCTGGGGATCAGACCGGGCGACGAGGTCATCGCGCCATCGCTTACCTTTATCGGGGGAGTAAGTCCAGTATTGTTTCAGGGAGCAACATTGCGTTTCGTGGATTCAGACCGCGCAACATGGAACATGGACCCCGATCTTCTGAGCGAGGAGCTTGCTGCCCGGAACAAACAAAGCAGATTGCCGAAAGCCGTGATCTGCACTGATATTTACGGACAATGCGCTGACTACGACAGGATCAATTCCATCTGCAAGGAATTCGATATCCCGGTCGTGATCGATGCGGCGGAAGCGCTCGGCGCGACGTACAAAACAAGAAACGCCGGCGTCGGCGGAAAAACGGCGGTCTTTTCGTTTAACGGCAACAAGATCATCACAACCTCAGGCGGCGGAATGCTGGCTTCGGAAGATAACGCATTGATCGAGCATGCCCGGTTCCTGTCGCAGCAGGCCCGTGATCCTGCGCCCCATTATGAACATACGCGGGTGGGGTATAACTACCGGTTGAGCAACGTGTTGGCGGCCATCGGCCGCGGTCAATTGAACGTGCTCGGCGAACGTGTTGAAAAAAAACGGTGGATTTTTAATTACTATAAGAAGGCCTTCGGCGCTGTGGCAGGACTCGAATTCATGCCCGAGGCCCCTTACGGAAAAAGCACCAGGTGGCTCACGGTAATCCTGATCACACCCGAGGTTTTTGGGAATGATCGCGAGGCTGTGAGGATTGCGCTCGAAGAGCAGAATATCGAGTCCCGCCCGCTCTGGAAGCCCATGCACCTCCAGCCGGTATTTAAAGGATACCCGATGCGTGGCGGGAGCGTTGCCGAAGACCTTTTCAAAAGAGGACTCTGCCTGCCGTCAGGCACCGCGATGACGGAAGCGGATCTGGACCGGGTGATAGACGTCGTCGGGAACGTCCAACAGAAAGCACTGCGCAGGTGATCATACGCCTATGAATACTTTGAATATAAAATTATTGACTCCCACACGGATGAAGCGCTTGCTGGTGTTCTTCATTCTCGACATCTTCTGCATAGCGCAGTCCCTTGCCCTTTCGTTCCTGCTGAGGTTCGATTTTGCCATTCCTCCCGCCTTTGCGAGCAGCCTGTTTAAGTCCTTGTTCCTGTTCGTGATCGTCAAGCTCGCCGTATTCGCGTTGTTTAAATTGTACAATATGACCTGGCGGTATGTGGGGGTCAACGATATCTGGAACATATTTTCAGCGACGATCATTGCCGAGCTCCTGCTGATCGTGCTGGTCATGGTGCCGCTCGCCAAGAGCGATGATGTCATGTCCTCTATCCACATCTCTCCGTTTCCCCGAAGCGTGTTTATTTTCGACGCCGTTCTTACCTTCGTTTTTGTATCTCTTGTGCGGGGATCGAAGCGCTTTTATCTTGAAATAGTGCAGAAGAAAAAATACCGCTCCCAAAGCAAGCGCACAATCATCGTCGGCGCCGGGGACACGGGAGAAATGGTCATTCGGGACATTCTCCGCCAGGATTTCTCCGAGTTCTATCCCGTGGCATTTCTCGACGACAATCCGCTCAAAAAAGGCTCCTATGTTCATGGTGTGCGGATCGAAGGCGCGACCGCCGGCATCAAGGACTCGGTCAAGCGTTACCAGGCCGAAGCGGTCATCATAGCGATCCCCAATCTCGACCATAAAGCGCTGAAGGCCATCTATACTCTTTCCAAGGAATCGGGGGTCCAGACCGTCAAGATCGTGCCGAGGATTTATGATGTCCAGCAGCCCGCCATTAACCTGAAAAAGCTTGAAGACATCCGCATCGAGGACCTCATCGGCAGACAGCTGGTGCATGTGGACAATGACGCGATAACCTCGTTTCTCGCGGACAAAGCCGTATTGATCACGGGAGCGGGGGGGTCTATCGGTTCGGAGCTGGCCCTGCAGGTCGCCGGGAAGAAACCGGGCCGTCTTGTTCTCCTCGATGCAGACGAGACCGATCTTCATAATCTGGAACAGAAACTTAAAACGTTATTTCCCGGCCCCCCGCCGTCAAGCAGGATGTCGGACGGGAAGTGCCTTCCCCAGGAATTCTTTCTGCCCAACTGCTGCATCGCCTCCTTCGTGGTTGCCGATATCCGCGACAAGACGCTTATCGACCAGATATTTACCGCGGTCATGCCCGAGGTGGTCTTTCACGCCGCGGCCTATAAACACGTTCCCATGATGGAGTACAACGCCCAGGAGGCCGTGAAAGTGAACATGTTCGGCACGCGCAACCTGGCGGAGGCGGCGACCCGGAGCGGGACGAAGAAGTTCATCATGATCTCCACGGACAAGGCGGTCCGGCCCACCAGCGTCATGGGCGCCACGAAGCGCATGGCTGAGTATATCTGCAAGGCCTATAACGGCGAGCAACGGACGGAATTTGTTTCCGTCCGCTTCGGCAACGTGCTCGGCAGCCGGGGAAGCGTGCTTCCCACCTTTCTCGAACAGCTCCGCCATGGCGGACCGCTCACCGTGACCCATCCCGACATGGTGCGCTATTTCATGACCATCCCCGAGGCGGTGTCGCTCGTGCTCCAGGCTTCCGTTCTCGGCAGGGGCGGAGAGGTGATGGTGCTGGACATGGGAGAGCCGGTGAAGATTGTGAATCTGGCAGAAGATCTCATCAGGATACACGGCCTTGAACCGGGCCGGGACGTGGACATCGTCTTTACGGGCATCCGGCCCGGCGAGAAACTGTTCGAAGAGACCCTGACGGCGGAAGAGGGCACTGTCGCGAGCCTGCATGAAAAGATTTTTGTGGCGCGGGACAATGAATTTTATTCGAAGACGGAGCTTGATGAAATCTTGAATGAGTTCCAGACCCTTGCGAACGCCGGCATGCAGATCAGCCATGACGGCACTATCCGCAAGGCGCTTAAGAAGTATGTGAAGCACTATGATGTGAAGGGATAGGGGAAACGCAAGTATAGCGTGATCCACTAGAGACTGGATGGAAATCGACAGTCACCGTGGTATTCGAAATGCGGATCTGCAGGCACCTATGTGAACCTTCATGTCACTGCAGGGAGCTTTAGTACTGCAGGATAGAACGTTCGTCGGTCCTTGATGCGGTGATCATGGCCGAAGAGTCATATTCTCGGTATGTCATGGAGATCGAGAATTATATCTCTGAACAAAAAATTACATAGCCATGCGAACTGATGAATCCCGGAGTTTCAATGCTCCCTTGTATCTGCGAAAAGCCGCGTTCATCTGCATCGAATGCTGGTTTCAGTTCACCAGAGTCACGACCATGATAAATCGCCGTTTCTCGCGCTTTTTTAAGAATACCGGATCCTGGTGTCGTCAGTGCGCCAAGCCTGCTATGCTGTTCCGTCAAGTTCAATTCCTATTCACATCTGGTACAATTAAGAAATACGTAATCGCAAACCCTTTGCCGATGAGCAGCCACAACTGCGCATGAGGGGGATTGTCAGACAAAAAGGGAAAGCCTCCTTCGGACCTCTCTCAACTGTAGGAAATACTACAGCAGGTTCATCAGGCGCTTCAACGCGTCTTGTTCTTTTATTGCATTTGGTTGTGCAAGAGTCTGAATTGTTGAGTAAAATATCGAACGGTCTTTCTGGCCTCTGCATTGCATTGTAACAGGCAGTATAATGAAGGCAGATAGTGCAGACATAAAATAAGAAAATGAAAGGGGTACCAGTTCTATGAAAAGATTCTCTCTTATAACAGTGGCGACAATCATGACCTTCGTGCTTTCAGCAGCGATGTCATGGGGGTATGAAACGCAGAAGGCAGCAGAGGGTTTGACCATACAGATTAAAGCCGGAAGCTATCCGCTCGTGAATGGAGACAACGATTTGAGCGTGAAAATCACCGACGCTTCGGGCAAAGCGGTGACGGACGCTAAGGTCAAGGTGCGTTTCTACATGCCGGCCATGCCGGGTATGGCGCCCATGTCCTCTACGACCGAGGCCGTTGCCAAGGGCGATGGTTACCGGTTTACGGCAAATGTCGCCATGGAAGGCACGTGGAAGGCCGAAGTGTCCGTAACGAGATCGGGCAAAGCGGCGGTTATTGCCACCTTTAACCTGGATTCGCGGTAGACAACGAATAACGAAAGAGCGTTGGGAGTTGGCAGTTCGGAGTTTGGAGAGCGGGGCGTTTCAGTTCTCACCGTTGCGCAGGCACGGGTGTTATCTGGCAAGCGGAGGGCGCAGTGCAAATGCACGAGCGCCCTTTTTTTCTGGTATTCTTAAGTATATGAAACACTGAGCCTCGGCATGCAATGCAGTAGACGTAAAGGGTAAGGCGTGAGGCGTGAGGCGTGAAGGGGGGGGTCGAGTGAACATGTTTCGTGTCAAGGAGAAGGCGATGTGTATAAGGCTTCCCGGTTTTCTGTTACTCATGATCCTCCTGTATCCCCCTCTTTCTCGGGCCGATGGCAACGGGCTGACGCTCAAGGGCCTGGAGCAGGAGGCCCTTGCCAACAACCCCGAAATCCGCATGGCCGGGATGAGGGCACTGTCAGCCGATGAAAAGCGGTCCTTTGCCGCAGGCCTGCCGGACCCCATGATCGGGTATTCGGTGAGGAACATCGGCGCTCTCGGCAACTCCACGGTGGGGAAGGAAGAGATGAGCATGGAGGGGTTCATGATCACCCAGGAAATCCCCTTTCCCGGGAAACTCTCCACCAAGGGCAATATCGCCAGGAAACAGGCCGAACAGGAACATGAAAATGCGCTGGAGATGCGCTACCGGGTGCTGGCGGAACTGCGGACCGCCTACTATGAGTATTATCTGGCATTTCGTTCTTCCGACATTCTCACTCAAACCAGGGACCTGATGAAGAACCTTCAGCGGATCGCCGAGACCCGGTATGGCACAGGGCAGGGAATGCAGCAGGACGTGCTGCGCGCTCAGCTCGAGGTCTCGATGCTCATGGACAAGCTTTCCGAGGAAGAACGCAAGAAGGAAACGCAGGCGGCCATGATCAACAGTCTCCTGGGACGGGACCCGATGGCGCCTCTGGGCAGACCGGACGAACTTCCGCGGGTCTCCCTGGAAAAAAGCGCGGAAGAACTTGCCGCCATGGCGGAGGCCCATTCTCCGCTGCTCCAGAGCAAGGAACGGATGAAGGAGCAGAGCGCCTTCGAGGTTTCCATGAGCAAAAGGGAGTTTCTGCCCGACATGGTGGTCACCGCCGGCAGATTCACCCGCGGCGAAATGAAGGACGTATGGGAGGCCACGGTGATGTTCAAGGTCCCGCTCTATTTCTGGAACAAGACCGGCGGAGTGAAAGCCGCCAATGCGGAACTGCATGCCGCCCGCTACGACTATGAGGCCGCGCGGCTCAGGGTCCTGTCGCGGGTGCGTGAACTTAAGGCAATGGCCATGACCTCCGAGCACCATCTCCAGCTCTATGCCACGGGAATCATCCCCCAGGCGCGAATGGCCCTGCAGTCCACCACCACGAACTACCAGGTCGGGAAAACCGACTTTATGTCCCTCCTGGACAGTCAGAGTCTTCTGCTCAAGTACCAGCTGATGGAGCAGGAAGAACAGGTGAATCTGCACAAGACCCTTTCCATGATTGGCGAAATGACGGGAGAAGAACATGAGTAAGAATTGCCGAATGCGGAATGCGGAGCGATTAAAATCAGTTCGGAGTGCGGAGTTCGGAGTGGGGAATTCAGATTGCGGAATGAGGATTGCGGATTTCGGATTGAAGAGCGCAATGTGCCTGTTCGGGATTGCTTTATTTATCTGCCTGTTCAGCGTTCCTGCTTTTTCACAGGGCACTAAGGGTCAGCAGCAGGGGCAGAAAACAGTTGAAAAAGAACAGGAGCCTGCGCCGACCATAACCATCTCAAACGATAAGCGTCAGCTCATCGGGGTCAGGACCGCGCCGGCGGAACTTCGCACCCTGGACAAGCGGATCCGCACCCTGGGACGGGTGGAGATTGACGAGACGCGGCTCGCTTTTGTGAACACCAAGGTGGGCGGGTGGGTAAAAAAACTCTTTGTGGACTATACGGGCAAGGAAGTGAAGAAAGGACAGCCGCTCCTTTCTCTTTACAGCCCCGACCTGGTCACGGCGCAGGAGGAATATCTTCTGGCCCTCCGGTCCCGGACGACAACGACGGGCGGTTTTCCCGAGGTCAACGCTTCACAGCAATCGCTCATCGATTCGGCGAAACGCAGGCTCCTTCTGTGGGACATCACGGATGAGCAGATCGCGGCCTTTGAGGGGACAAATAAACCGGACACGGAAATGACCATCAATGCGCCGATCAGCGGCGTCGTGCTGGAAAAGATGGTCTTTGCCGGGGCCTCGATCGCGCCGGGCATGAACCTCTACAAGATCGCCGATCTTTCCACGGTATGGGTCATCGCGGACATTTATGAATACGAGGTCCCCCACGTGAAGCTCGGCCAGCGGGTCCTGGTGACCCTTCCCTATGCCGAGGGAGAAGCGCTCCATGCGAAGGTGAGCTTTATCAGCCCCGTGCTTGATCCCATGACGCGCACCGTGAAAGTCCGGATTGCCGTGGAGAACCGCGGGCTCGTTCTCAAGCCGGACATGTTCGCGAATGTGGAGATCACGGTGGTATCGGAAGCCAGGCTTCTCATCCCCCGGGAAGCGGTGCTGGATTCAGGTGCGCGCCAGATCGTGTATGTGGAAAAAGAGCCGGGCGTTTTTGAGATGCGCGTGGTAAAACTCGGGGCGCGGGGCGAGCGTGAGGTCGAGGTCCTGAAGGGGATCAAAAAAGGCGAGCGCGTGGTTACGTCGGGCAACTTTCTGATTGATTCGGAGAGCCAGCTGCAGCTGGGGCAGTAAAAAATGGAGTAATTCATGCTTGCCAAAATCATAGACCTTTCAGCCAGAAATAAGTTTCTCGTGTTCCTTGCCGTGGCT
>Ga0184631_10000058_pt1 | contig 18306 bp, 22 predicted proteins | sample PLM4_90_b1_FD_133160 | JGI IMG/M metagenome (GOLD analysis project Ga0184631, IMG submission 133160) | Groundwater sediment microbial communities from an aquifer in East River, Colorado, USA - PLM4_90_b1 | ecosystem: Environmental > Terrestrial > Soil > Riparian zone | place: USA: East River... | reverse complement strand
AGATTCTTCACGGAGTTTACCCTGAGCCAAAAAGCGAGACCCTTCGCTTCGCTCAGGGTGACACATGGCGAAGGGTTCAGAATGACAAACATGCCATTTCCCTCATTGTGACACAGCCTCCAAGGGGGAGGGTGGGTTCTTAGGAATTTTCATAGTTCTCCTGCCTGCCCGCCGCAGGCAGGGGTAACGTACCCGTCATGGGGAATTACTTCGTTGGCCTCAAGCTCCATATATAGAGGGTAATGGAGTGAAGGTCCTTCTCATCGATTTTCCCCTCATAACCTTGCATTCCTGGACAACCTTTTGTAATCGCTTCTTTTATTTTGATCCGATTGTCCATCTTTTTTGAGAATTTCAAAGTATTCCATCCCGATACAGTCCCACCTTTGCCTTCCTCTCCATGGCATTTGTAGCATCCCTCCTTTCCTGCCAAATCCTTACCCATCTTGGTCCTTTCAGCCACTCTTGCCATGATCATCTTTCTATCTGATCCCATATCGGAGAGGGTTCGATTCAATGCATCATCGAAAGTGCCAATCGTCCCTCCATGCTTTTGTTGATATTTTTTGGTATCATCCATTGTTAAGAAAGCAAGCTTGCTTACTGCCGTCATTACTCCAGGGATATCACTCCCAATCAACCAATGGGCTTTTTTCGCATCCATAAACATTTTCGTGGCATAATCCACGACCTCCCAACGCTCAATCTCAGTTGGTCTCTTCTCATAGAATTGAGCGGCACAAAAGATGCTACAGGTCTGAACCTTTGTCTCATCAGAAAAAGTGAGTCGATTGCTTGTCTGATGATACATCTTCAGACTCATGCCACAGAGAGGACACCATCTGGGTTCCTCTTTCGCTTTAACGTTGGAAGATGGTGATAGTAAAAAGTTAATCCATAATATAATAAAAACCACCGCTATCAAATAGATATTTTTATGTTTTTTCATTCTTCAGTCCTCCCAAAATAGAACAGGTAAAGCATCGTCATGGCGTCATGTCGAAGGAATCTTTATTTCTTAGCCAAATTTGGGTTGCCTATAAAAGTAGATGGTTCCTACTTGGGGAGGTACAGAGTCATGACGGGTGGGCTGGTGGAGTTATATATACCTGCGAAGATAAAGGGGATGGAATTTGGAAGAAGTGATGAATCTCCAGGACAGGAGGTGGAAGCAGGCTTTTACCTAAAAGGACAGGATATTTTAGCCCGGGGAGATCGAAATCACTATTGGAAGATCCGCAAAAACAAATTGCCCTTTTAATCGAAGGCAAATTTTCCATGGGGTCTGCGGTTCTTTCATGACAACCGCAGGCAGAAAGGAATCCACCCCGTTGGCTGACACAGTAAGCGCAGTTACAACAAGGAGAAAATCTGTCATTGGAAAGGGCAGAGCAAGAACCTTCAAACTTTGTTTTTGGTATGATGAGACCAACATGGATAATTAATAATATGAAAAAAAAGGCATAAAATCTTTTCTTCATTTTTTTGCAATCTTACAAAAAATCAGTCTATTTTGTCAACTTTATTGTGCAAAAAGGCAACGTTAATAACTTACTGCCAGAACAACTATTGTGGATACTTTATAATACTCTCAAGACTTAGAACTAAATCGTTTTCCATTGACTCCCCCGCAAAATTGGGGGAAGGGCCTTTTAAAGTATGAAAGAAATTAGTTCCATAGCATCTCTTCAAGTGTCATGGTTTAAAGAGTAACGTCAGTCCGGTTGTGAATCGAAAATCTGGAGCTGCCTTGCTCATCCCAATTTCTACGCCTGCATCCCAGACAATGTTATCTGTAATGAGGTAATAAGTGCCGAGAAGGCCTGAGAAGGGATCATCCCCTTTTCGGCCATTGAGATTATTTACCCCAACGATTTCTCCCACCAGAGCCCATTTGTCTGAGATAATAAACTACCCTGCGACAGAATAGTTGAATTCATTATTCACCCGATCTTCTCCGATGAAGGTGTATCCCAGATTGAGATGGAGAACCAATCTCTTGCTGAGATTTTTTGTAAAGATGAGATTAATGCCAAAATCCATTTTTCCTGACCCTAACCCTTTGGATTCACTTGCAGTAGGTATTTTCAGTTTGCCAGCGATGGCAAAAGATGGCATCAAATCCTTTTCATCTATCAAACGATATTTTATCTTCAATTCAGTATCAGCAAGGCCATTCTCCTTTTTACCCTCGGCAGGATGGATGAACAAATATCCACCCCCTAATCCCATATCCATCCTTTCGAACAAACCATAGGTTAAAGTCATTGAAGGGCTGAATTCCCTGTCGTGATTGTCCTGGCGCGCGAAATCAAAACCTGTCTCTAACTGAAATTTACCTTTCTCAACAGTATAGGCATCATCTGTTGTAAGAGGACGGGCAGCAAAAACAGAGGTTGAGAAAAGGAAAAAGGTGAGAAAAATTAAAAACAATACCTTTTGGGTGGTAGATTTTTTGATTAATTTTCCGATACCCAAAGCGATGAAGAAAATGGCCAGTGTCCCAACCAAGCCTGAAAATGCGGTTGAAACGTTTTTATTCTTGATCCATGCAATCTCATAATCTGGAAGGGGAGCGTGCTCCCAGAATTTCCATTCCTCCCCTTTAGAAGCAAATCCCTTCGTTTCTGCCACCTTCTCCAGACCATCAGGAGAAGAGGAGGCAAAAGGTGAAAGGAAGAGGGCCATGATAAGGGAGATTCCCAACCCGATTAATATGAATCCATCAAGCCGTCTTTTCATGGAGCACCTCCTTTACATAACTTTTCACCAAATCTGGCCTCGTTTTCAGGATGAGGGAGATAGCAGTGGTGGTGATGATGGCCTCACCAATGCCAATGACTGCATGAATACCGGCCATTGCGGGTAATGCTATCTCTAAGGGGGAGGTCCCTGAGGTCGCCAATTCAATGGCTGCTGCAGAGGCTCCCATCACAATGGAGAGCCATGAAGATATGGCCAAGGCGATAAAGAAGCCCTTTCGACTCTTTTGAAAAAAGGCATAGAGTATACAAAAAATACTATATCCCCCCAATGCTCCAATTATTCCCATATTAAAGATATTCGACCCAAGGGCAGTTAGTCCTCCATCGGCAAATCCCAGACATTGGACGATAAGGACAATTGTCATGATAATGAGGCTTGCCCAGGGGCCTAAGAGGACAGATGAAAAAATTGCACCGAGGAAGTGACCGCTCGTCCCTCCAGCAACAGGGAAGTTGAGCATCTGTGCGGCGAAGACGAAGGCAGCGGTTACACCCATCAGGGGAACTTCTCTCTCTCCAAAGGTCCGGTTCACCCTTCTTACTCCATAGGCACAAGCCCCAAATGAAATAACAAATGTAACTGCATTGATGCTGTGGCTTAAAAATCCATCTGGAATATGCATAAATTCCTCCTTTCTTTAATGTAGTTTTGTCTCCAAATAAAAAAGCCACGAAAATCTCCACTTCTGTGGGAGTGAAAACCTTCGTGGCCTATTAAATTCTGAGTTTACGGGACTATGCCCTACTTTTACTTAAATAGAATAACTAACGAACTTTTTCGAGTCCCAAATAAAAAAGCCACAAAAGATAGGTCTTCTAACCTAAAACCTTCGTGGCTTAATAATTAAGATTGAAATTAGTCGATTTTAACTTTAATGTCAAGAAAATAATTTGCTGCAAATAATTTACTGAAAAAACGCAGCAAAAGCCCCTTTATCAGGCTTTCTGTCTATAGTTCGATGATCCAATTAGTTCAAGATATATCTCATCGGGTTGGCTGGAACACCGTTGAGCCTGACCTCATAATGAAGATGGGGGCCTGTTGTCTTTCCACTCATCCCAATCTCAGCAATCTTTTCCCCTCGTTTCACCTTTTGCCCAACCTTCACCAAAATTTTATTGAGGTGGCTGTAGCGAGTAGTCACCCCAAACCCATGAGAAATCACCAAAATCTTTCCATGGATCCAATCATTTCCAATGTCCGAAATGATCCCATCGGCTGGAGCGATCACAGGGGTTCCGACCCGATTTGAAATATCAATACCTTCATGCATTTGGGTCAATCCAGTAAATGGATTAATACGAAAACCAAAACCAGATGTCACCCAGCCCACCGTTGGCCAGATATAAGGGGTTTGGGCTAACATCTCCTTTTTGTTCTGTAGAAGTTTCTCAAGTTCAGAAAGACTCTCCTCTCGGAACATCGCCTCTGACTTGAGTCGCTCGATATCAGTTCTCATCTGCTGAATGAGTCCTTTATCATCATTCTCTCTTTTCAATTTTTCTCGGATATCAGAAGATGATGGTCCACCTATTCCCATAATAGGTACTGTCTCTTGTCCTTTCTCCATATTGGCGATGATACGAATTTTTTTGTCAAAATCCTTCATTTGGGAAAGCTGTTTCTCCAGGACTTCAATCCGATCTGAAAAAAATTGAATCTGGGATTTCTGGATCTGTGTCTCCTGATGCAGTCGACTCATTTCATGGGCCTTTTTCTTAACCTGGATGTAGTCGCAAAAGAAAAAGATGGTGGAAAGAAGAGCAAAGGCAAAAAGGTAAAGTAAGATTCTAAAGGTTTTCTTGTGTATCCTTAGGTGCCGTGTCTTGGAGGTTTTATGACCGAAGATAAGAATATTAAAATATTCTTTATTCAAGACAACCCTCCTTGTTTCATCTTGACAAGATTCTTATATGTCCCCCAATAACACCGTCCTAAATACCAAATTTAGAATTTTTCTTTCAAGTTTTTCCATTTCCGAGATCGTAATTTTCGACATTCCGAAGAAACTGATGCTCCCACAGACCTCTTTGAAAAGATTGTCTTTTAAAAGAGAAAAGAGTTTATCGATAGTCTTTAAAATATCTTCGTATAGAGTTGACCAGGGTTCTGGCAAATTTTTCTTGAAATTCATTTTGGTTGAGTAAACGCTCATCCTCCTTGTTGGTGATGAAGGCCGTTTCAACCAGTACAGAAGGAATGTCTGGAGCCCTTAACACGATAAAATTCGCTTGGCGATAGCAAGGGTATTTTAAATGATTCACACTCTTGACTTCATCAAGAATTAATTCGGCAAAGCGGAAACTCTCCTTCATCGAATTGTTTTGCATGAGGTCCAAAAGGATCTGGTTCAATTTGGGATCTTTGCTGAGGGAGGCAGGTCTTAAGATAGCGCCTCCCAAGACATTAGACATATTTTCTCTGTCCGCCAAGAGTCTGGCTGCTACGTCCGTTGCACCAGAAATGGAAAGGCAATAAACGGAAGATCCTCTGGCTTGTGGATTAAAACTTCCATCGGCATGCAAGCTGATAAAGAGATCTGCGCCATAGTCTCTCGCTATCTTAATCCTTTCTTCCAGAGGGATAAAATAGTCTCCTTTCCTTGTAAGAAAGGCTTTGAATTCCTTTTGTTGGTTGAGGAGATGGAACACCTTCTGCCCGGCTCTTAATACAATATCCTTCTCCATTGTTTTTCCAAGTCCAATGGCCCCAGGATCTTCGCCACCATGGCCAGGGTCAATTACAACAGTCTTTGTGCCCTTTGGTCTAATCTCTTTCTGCTTTTCCCTTTCTTCTTGCTCCTTTTTCTCTTGTCCCACATCGACAAGATCGATCACAAGACGATGAGGCTTGTCCAAGTAAGGGTTTAGTACAAATATAACGACATTCAAAGGCTTTTTTTGATGAATTACGATTCTTACTTTGTTCTTTCCCAGTTTGGTCAGATTGATTTTCGTGAGAAATGAATCATTGACTTCTATCTCTTTCTTTTTAGTCTGAAGAGTCACTTCCCTTATTTCAAGGTGGAATTCGGGAGGTTTCTCCTGAGTAGAACTTTCGTATTGAATCGGTTCCGTGAGATCCAAGACTACTCGGGTGTGATCAGGGGCAGACCAGAATCTCACATCTGTAAGTAGTGCCGCAGAGACAGCGATGGATTGAAAAAGGATAGTGAAAATTCCTATAAAAGATAGGAATAAAATTTTTAAATGCATATTTGTCATCTTTTGCTGGTATCGATACCATGTTAAGTGAAATCTATCAAACTCTCCTGCCCAGCAGAAAAAATAATAGAAAAATGTTGACGTCCATTAAGAATTGAACACTTCTCTCGCATTCCCAACAAAAAGGCCTAAACCCTCTATCTTTTCCTCAAGTTTCTTGCATCTCTCATTTTGTTTGGAATAAATTGGCTTTCAATTCTTTAGCCAAAACCTCATCGTTTCGGCGTATCCATTCAAGAAGCATAGATGCGTGCTCTTTCTCTTCATCCCGGTTGTGTTCAAGGATTTTCTTTAACGATTCGTCTTCGGTGACATCGATCCTTTGTTGATACCAGTCCATGGCTTCGATTTCCTCAATGAGAGAAACGTAAGCCCGATGGACTTCCTTCGTTCTTTTTGAGAGTTTCTCATAAGGTTCGTTATATTGTCCTGCCATGGTTTTTCCTCCTTTATTTCCCTTTCCATAGGGGTTGTCGTTTTTCAATAAAGGCATTGATACCTTCGTTAGCATCTTCTGTGGTGCACAACCTGGCCATGATTTCGCTATTGAGGGCAAATCTTTGCCGAAAAGGCATATCGATCATCTGATAGTAGAAATTTTTTCCCATCTGGATGGCGACAGGGCTTTTGTCGATTAGCTTTTGCGCAAAGGCAAAGGTTTCCTCTTCTAAATTTTCGGCAGGCACGACTTTATTCACCAGTCCCAATCGTTCCGCCTCTTTCGCATCAATCATATCCCCGCTTAGGAGCATTTCCAGGGTTTTTTTCTTGCCAAGTGAATAACTCATCGGGATGATTGGTCCGGTACATAGCAATCCCACATTAATCGCCGTCGTCCCAATTTGGGTCCCTTCAGCTACGATCGCAAAATCGGCAGCGGCCATCAGTCCGGCACCATTAGCGACCGCATATCCATGAACCATAGCGATCACCGGTTTTCGCATGGAAGCGATAGTGAGGTGCATTTGATCCATGAGGGTTAGCCACCTATGGTACTCGGAAGGTGTCTTTCCGTGAAATTCACTAACATCAATCCCTGTTGAAAAGACTTTGCCTGCTCCTTTAATGATGACGACTCGGACCTCTGTGTCTTCATCCAATTTGCGCAATGCAGTATTTAGTTCTTCGGCCATCAGGCTGCTAAAGGTATTGAACTTTTGAGGGCGGTTGAGGGTGATGATACCTACTTGATTTTTCTTCTCGATGAGAATCGTTTCAAAAGCCATTGGAGGTCCTCCTTTACTTAATAGAAATTACCCCTTACCAAAAGGGCATATGGGATAGTGGCATGGATCGCAATTTCTGCAATAACCCCCGTGTCCCAAAAGGCTTATTTCCCTTCTTTTTAGAGTTTCACCAGCCAAGATTCTCGGAAAGACGAGATCAAATAAAGTCGCATTATGGTGAAAGACACAAGCTGGAAGACCCAAGACGGGCTTTTTTCCAAGCATCCCGTAAAGAAACATGGCTCCAGGTAGAATTGGAGTCCCATAAAAGATGACCCTGGTTCCTGCCTTTTTGACCCCTGCCCGGGTGACATCATCTGGATCGACGGAGAGGCCTCCTGTGACGAGTATGAGGTCAACATTCTCATTCTGCAATTCGATTAAAGCTTGAGCAATTCGATGAATCTCATCTGCAACAACTTTTTTCTTTACCACATGAGAACCGAGATTAGAGATCTTTTTCCCCACTCTGTCATCAAATCGATCCTCAGTTCTTCCGTGAAAGAATTCATTTCCTGTCACTACCACACCAATATTCAGCACTCGATAAGGAAGGATCCCGATAATCGGCCCATATTTTTCACACCAGTTTTCCACCTTCTCAATCTGCCTTTCCGGAGCGGTAAGAGAGATAATTCGAGTCGCCCCCACTGCCATCCCTGGGGTACAGGGGATGTATCGGTGAAGGGTGGAAAGGATGATATTTCCTGAAAGGTTAATTCTGTGGAGAAGGGAAAGGTTGATCTGCAATACGCCTTTTATTTTTGAATAAAATGTCACCTTTCCTTCGGAAGGACCGGTAATTTTAATGTTTTTTCCTGAGAAAGCTTTTCCTAAACGAAGTGCTGCATCATCTTCGTGAATGATTCCAGGTTTTAACTCCATCACGAATACATGCTCTTTGCCAATCTTTAAGAATTCGGGGATGTCCTCTTTTCTTATCTTATGACCCCTTTTAAATCGGGGTCCCTTATATTCACCAGGGATGATCTGAGTAACGTCATGGCCGAGGACCATTCCAATAGCATCCTCTATCATAATCTTTCTCATATTCTCACCTTTCAAATTAAATATCCGCTGAGACGAAATCGGTGAGATCTTTCTCTCTTAAAAGCCTTCTTTTCCATTTTTCGATGGAAGGAATGATATAAGGTAGAAGCCTCATCAAATAGTAAGGGGGCAGAAGTGGCAATCCCACAAGATCTCCAAAGACGATCAGCATAAAAAGGTGGTCTAAACTGCCTCTCTCCCTCCTCAGTTCAAGATCCATTTCATGGACCGTCATTCCGTACATGATCTCTCTTAAAACCTTTGGGAGGCGTTTCGATTTACCCAACAAATGGGTAAACCAATTTCCTAATTTTCGTCTTTCAGCGATATTTACTGACATTTTGATCTCAACCATTTAAAGATAGCCGTTCCCCCAGCTTTCTCACCTTGGGTAAGGCGACGGTAAATACTGACCCTTTCCCCAATTCACTTTCTACGAAAATCTTTCCTCCATGCCCGTCTACAATGGCCTTCACAACAGCCAGACCCAGACCGTACCCCTTTCCCCTCTTTTCACCACACCCCTGGTAAAAAGGATCGAAAATATAGGGAAGGTCCTTCGAATCTATCCCGCTCCCTCTGTCTGTGATCTTGACCATGATGTATTGATCGGCTTCTTGTGTGGTAATGGTGATGAGGCCTTTTTCTCGCGTATACTTCAAAGCATTATCCAGAAGATTTGAAAATACCCTCTGTAGATATTTCGCATCCGCTTCAATAACTGGTAATGGTTCCGAATTTCGCACCTCGAATTGAATGCCATTTTGAGAACACTTGGTTTGATACGTTTCATAAAGCTCCAGGAGCTCTTTATCTAATGAGGTCGGCGTGAAGTTGAAGTTCAGTCCACCGGTTTGCAACCGGGAATACTCCAAAAATCCATCAATCAAGAGTTCCAGTTTACTCGCCTCTTTCCTTATAATCTTTAGATATTTTTTCCTTCTTTCTTCATCCATCTCCTCAGTATTTTGCAGTAGGCGATGGGCAAACCCCTGAATACTGATCAGTGGCGATTTCATATCATGGGCAAACATCGAGATAAGATTAGCCTTTTCACGCTCCATGGCCTTGGAATGAGAAATATCCACGAAGGCCTCCAGACCGCCGATAAGCGCCCCATTATCATCGAATAACCCGGCAGCATGTTGCCTGATGGGGATAGTTTCTCCAGATTTGTTACAAATCGTGCTCTCGGTCCTTACAACAGACCCATGGTGGTTGAGAACTGTTCTTAAAGGACAATTGGTCTTGCACAATTCACCTTGTAAAATTTCGGCGCAGTGTTTGCCTATGGTTTCCTCTTTTGAAAAACCGGTGACTTCTTCAGCAGATGAATTAAAACCGGTTATCCTCAAATCTGGGTCGACGGTCATCACCGCTAAAGGCAAACTCTCAATAGCAAATTTATAGAAGGTCAGATCATGGGCATCTCTACTGTCCTTAACCGACAGGGTAGAAATATTCGCCATTTTTATCACCCCCTTCCCTGAGCATTTGTGAACGTTTCATTCAAGCCAATCCCAAAAAACTCCTTTAGAGAATCATTCCAAAAAAGACACGGGTGGCAAGAGCCAGGATGATGGCCACACATAGAGTGAAAAGGATCGCCAGGAGCGCTCCTTTTTTACCGATCTCCCTCCAGAGCGCAGCAATCGTGGCAAGACAGGGAATATAGAAGGTCACGAACACGGTAAAGACCATAATCTGGGTTTTCGTCATCACGGTAAGAACCTGGGTGGTTCCTAACGCCTGGGTTAGCATGATCATGGAGAGTTCTTTTCTTAATAAGCCAAAAATCAGGGTCGTCCCCACAGAAACCGGCAGGCCAAGGAGGTGAGTAAGGGGAGACAGAAAACGATTGAAATAAAGGTCTACCTTGCCATACTCCATTAGGGCCAGTAATGCACTTCCGATAATGAGGAGGGGCCATGCGATTACGATAAATTCCTTTATCCGGTACCAGGATTTTTTTAATGTGTTTTGCAGCGGAGGTAACTGGTATGCAGGGATTTCCAGAATCAATCCGAGACTTCCGGGTTCAGGATAGAGGGTGGAGAGGATCTTTCCTGCGATAGCCACGACCAGAATATTAAGGGCAAAAATCGCCAGCGCGGCATTGGGGCTGATAAAAAAGGCAACCAGGCCGAAGATGATCGTGATTCGAGCCGCACATGGGATCATGGTCGTCAGAATGGAGACAATAAACCTGTGTTGAGGAAATTCAAGAATTCGCGTGGCCATCACCGCAGGAACACTGCACCCATACCCCAGAATAAATGGAATAATGGATTTGCCATGAAGACCAATCCGGTGCATAAAAACATCCATCAGGAAAGCCACCCTCGGCAGATATCCAATGTCTTCCAGGATGGAGAGGCCGATGAGGAAGGGAACAAGATAAGGGAGGACGATGGCGATTCCTCCTGCAATTCCCTGTAGGACTCCTTTGGAAAGGAATAGGGCTAAACTTCCTTTCCCAAATAATTCTTCAAGACCTCCTATCCATTTATTAAAGAGCTCCATCAGGGGTTCTTCGATATATCCGCCAATTCCAAAGATGAAATTGAAAAAACCATAGAAGACACCCACCAGAATTAAATAGCCGAAGAATTTATGCATCACCCAGTAATCAATGGTGATCCGGATGTCCTTCTTGGGAGGGTGAATAACAGTGGAGACCTTCTCAAATAAATTCATAGTCAGGGCATGACGTTCAGAGGAAATGACTTCATCCGATGGAGCGCCATGAATCTGCTCCAATTTTTCCTGAAGGGGCCTTATTCGATTGATAGCGTTACTATTTCGCTTTGTTTCATTAATGAAGAACTCATCATTTTCAAGGAGTTTTATGGAAAGAAACCGAGGGGGAACCTTTTCTTTTACTGGCCATTCAGAGTTGAGTATAGAGTCCAATTGTCTTATGATTTCTTCAATGTCTTTGCTGAATTTTGGGGTTTTCCCTATCCTCCTTTCTTCCCGGACCCGTAAAACTTCAATAAATAACTCCTTCAGCCCTTTTCCGGTTGTGGCGATGGTGGGAATCACCGGGACTCCGAGAAGGTTCGAGAGTTTCTCGGCATCAATCTGGATTCCTTTCCTCTGGGCCTCATCCATCATATTCAAACAGAGGATCATGGGAACTTCCAGCTCCAGAAGTTGAAGTGTCAGTTCCAGACTTCGGCAGAGCAGCGAGGCATCGACGACATTGATGATCACATCTACCTCTCCAGAAAGCAGGTGCTTTCTTGCTTCCAGCTCTGCCGGGTCTCCCGAAGTCAGGGAGTAGGTTCCCGGAAGATCGATACAGATGCAAGTATTACCGTTGATAAGAGTTTTCGTTTCGGTATATTTAACCGTTGTACCGGGGAAATTTGAAGTGATGGCCTTATATCCTGCAATCGTGTTAAAGAGGGTGCTCTTACCACAGTTGGGCTGCCCAGCCAGAGCGATTCTCATTCCACTTCCTCCACAATGATTCGGGAGGCAATCCCCCTTCCAAGAGCCACCTGACTGCCATGCACCTCAATCAGTATAGGACCTCGGAGTGCCCCATACCTCAACATCGTTATCGTATCGCCAGGATGAATACCCATCTGGCCGAGACGTTGCCTTATCCCTTGGCCTCCTTGAATATCAATGACCTGCGCTTTTCTGTTCTGACATATCTGATCCAGAGTGGTTGGCATGTTTTCTCCTCAGAGGATTAAGGGGTTCTTATTGGGCTCAAGCTTTCTTACAATGCTTCGCCTCTATGTGGCCTATTTCTTCTTGTAACATGCAAAGGGTCTCTTCCAGTGCTTTCATATGGTCTTTTACATCCTGAAGATCTCTCTTCTCGATCTCATCCACCCAGGTAGATTCCATGTCTTTTTCGGCCTGCCTTATCGATTCCCCGAGGGCCATGATCTTTTTCGAAAGTTCTGAAAATTTCCGGAGATGTTCTTTTGCCTCTGCCATTGGTTCCTCCCATTGGAAATCGGAATGAGTTCCGTCATTCAAAATGCTTTTAACTCTCGCCATAAATGATCGAAGGGACTTACAGTAAATCAAATTCAGTTTCCCTTAAACTTTTGCTAATTGATCTACATCCGTCTCCTCTCATTTATTAAACTCCGTACCTATTTACTTTCGATTAGAGAATTCTTATCCTCTAATCAAATTCATTACCGAAGGGAATAGCTTCTGGTTCGTATGGGGTAAAAAGAGAGCAGCGACAAACTCATTCATAAAATCTGGATTGACGGACAATTCAAAATAGGTCATTCGCTTTGCAATATCGTGGGCTTTTTCGAAAGCATGATTGGATATCAGGGCCATTCTTGCCCCTGTGAGAGAGCTATTTCCAATAAATCGGAACCTTTCCCGGGGAAGATCAGGGAGAAGGCCAATGAGAATGGCTTTTTCAACATTAAGGAAATTCCCAAATCCTCCTGCAACGAAAATTCGATCAATACGATTAAAATCGATCCCGACGCTCTTCGATAGGACAGTCGCTGCCGCATAGACCGCCCCTTTTGATTTGATGAGATTGCTGATATCGTATTCTGTGATCACAACATCTTTTTCCGTCCCTGATTCGTTTGCAGGGGCTATGACAAATTCTTTCCCTTCCTCAGTCTTTTTGATCCGTGAATTGCCTTTTCCCATATCGAACTTTCCATCCGGGAGAATCCATCTATTTCTGAAAAGCTCGGCCATGATGTCGATGACTCCCGACCCACAAATCCCCATAGGTTTGACATTTCCGATGGTTGAGTAAGTAACCTGGCCATTTGAGATCGAAATCGCCTGGATGGCTCCTTTGGTGGCCCTCATGCCGCACTTCAACCCTCCCCCTTCAAAAGCAGGGCCCACAGAGGCGCTACAGCAAACCAACCATTCATTGTTGCCCAAAACGATTTCACCATTCGTTCCAAAGTCCATCAGCATAGATATTTGAGAAGAGTCACCCATTCCAGAGCCCAGAACACCCGCTGTGATATCTCCACCCACATAGCTACTGACACAGGGCATACAGCCAAGAAGTCCATCAGCATGGATGGGAATTCCAACTTCAGAAGCCTTCATTACAGGAAAACCGGTTGCCATGGGAATATAGGGTTCGAGGCGAATAAAGCATGGCTCCATTCCAAGAAAAAGATGAGTCATGATCGTGTTCCCTGCTGCCATCAATGCTGTTATATCTTGTAAATTAATTCCTCTTTGTTTGGCAAGACATCGAATAAGATCACTTATATTCTCGATAACCGCTTTATTCAAAGGTTCCATTCCATTTCTCTGACAGGCATAAACCGTTCTGGATATCACATCTTCGCCATAGCGGCTCTGCTTATTATGGGTGGCCTGGGTTCCAATGGCCTGACCTGAATTTAAATCGACAAGTTGGGCAACAACTGTAGTGGTTCCGACATCCAAGGCGATGCCAAAATTCCCTTTGGAGGTATCACCACCCTCTATGTGCAAGATTTGAATACAGTTTCCCCTCCTGCCCAGGGTGACAGTGATTTTTAGGTCATTCTTCCTTAAGATTTGTGCAATACCTCTGATCTTTGTAAGTTCGATATCCAGCTGCGGGATATCCAATTTTCTTCTGATTTCCCGATAAATTCGTTCGAGGTCGGAGATATTGTCTTGTAAAGTGGGCCTGGGTAATCTTAAATGCATTTTGACAGTCAGGGGACTATAGAAATGCACCCCCATTTCTTCCTGAGGATGCCTCTCGACCTCTTCAGGAGCGCTATAGACCAGAGGCCCCTCTGCCATTAGAATCTGTTCTCCCTCAAGACCGGCTTCTGGAGGGATCTCCATTTCGAGATCCTCCTTCACAGGAGTCTGACAGGCAAGAATGTAGCCTTCTTGTATTTCTTTCAGGGTTAATAGAGATATTGATTTCGAACTTTTTTCAACGATCCCCTTAATTAATTTGACCTTGCATTGCCCGCACACCCCTTGCCCGCCACAAAGATTATTGATATAAACTCCTGCAAGACCGGCTGCTTCAAGAAGAGTCGTTCCCTCCTCCACAGTGGTCTCTTTTCCCTCTGGCCAAAATACGACTGTATGCTCACTCATCTTTTCTCCTGACCCGGTTACTTCCAAAAGTTTCAACCTCCTATTCAGATTTAGTATGTTCTAAAGGATACGCCGTTAATAACCGTTCAATTTCGGTTGCGGAATCCATGCCCAACGCCTTCTCAGCAAGTTGAGAGGTGTCTTTCTCAGTGACCAACCTTGCAATCTCTTTTATCTCAAGAATTGCAATAGGGGCCACGCTGAATTCTCTGAGACCTAGACCAAACAATAAAGGAAAGTAAGCCGGATCTCCAGCCATCTCCCCGCAGATGGAGACACTTTTATTATTGGCGCCTCCGGCTTCGACGACATTTTTGATGAGCCATAGAATGGAAGGATCGAGGGGTTGATAAAGGTGACTCACTAAATCATTATCCCGGTCCACGGCCAGAGTGAATTGAACCAGATCATTCGTCCCGATGCTTACAAAATCAATCTCTCTCATCAGTTTCTTTGCCATGATAGCCAGAGATGGAATTTCGATCATTACCCCGATAGGAAGCTGTTTATCGAAATCCTCTTTTTGACTCCTCAATTCTTCCTCAACTTCTTTAACCACCCCCTTGAGCTGTTTAACCTCTTCAATGCTTGAAACCATGGGAAATAGGATCTTCACCTTCCCATAAGCGCTGGCCTTGAATATCGCCCTTAGCTGAATTTTCAACATCTCTTTCTCTTTCAAAAAAGCCCTTGTGGAACGGTACCCTAAAAACGGGTTCCTTTCCGGGCGAAGAGATACCAGAAACTTATCTCCTCCAAAATCGAGGGTTCGGATGGTCACCTCTCTCGGATTCATCCTCTCGGCAACTTTCCTGTAAATTTCGAATTGTTCTTCTTCGGAGAGAAAATGATCCCCGATAATGAAAGGAAGTTCCGTCCTGAAGAGTCCTACCCCGTCTGCTTGATAATGGATAGCAAACTCCAGATCCATCATGTTCCCAATGTTAGCCATCAGTTTGAAACGAAGGCCATCCAGGGTCTCTGCCGGAGAAGCAATCAGTTTCTCCAAACTTGTTCGATGAGCCTTAATCCTATCCTGATTTCTGCGGTATTCTTGAATCACTTCCTCTGGAGGATTGATGACGACAAAGCCCAGATTTCCATCGACGATTAAAAAATCCCCCCTCTCGATGTGCGACAGCAACCCTCCTATTCCCAAGACTGCCGGAATTCCCATCGATCGTGCAAGAATGGCCGCATGGGATTCTTTTCCACCTTGTTCCGTAATAAACGCCAATACCCGATCTCTTTTGAATTGAACCGTATCCTTGGGTGTTAATTCAATCCCAGCTATGATCACGGCTTCGTCAAATGGACAATCAAACTCCCGGGGTCCCATCAGAGACTCCAGGAGTCTTTTTCCAATATCCCGAATGTCCACAATACGTTCTCTAAAGTAAGAATCTTCCATTTTTAAGAAGATTTCCTCATATTTCAGTATCTGGGATGAAACAGCTGCAGCCCCATTCATTTTTTGGGTTGCTATCTTTTCGAAAACTTCTGATAAAAAATGTGAATCTTCTAAGATGGAAAGGTGGGTCGAGAAGATTTCGGCATCTCCATATCCCCCGTATCCCAGCTGCCTTCTGATATTGTCATGGTCCCTCCGGATTGCTTCTTCAACTTCTTCTATTGCTTTTTTAAGTTTCTGAATCTCAAAACCAATTTGATGATCCTCAATGGTGCGAACGGGGACGTGAGAAAAAATATCCCTATGGATGCAAACCTTTCCCATGGCCACCCCAGGGGAAGCAGCAATCCCCTTCATCAGTTTTTCACCCAATTTGGGTTTCTTAAATATTTCCTCTGTCATTTGACTACCCTTTCATCTCATGTTTTCAAAAGCAATTTTTTTCTTGTAAGCTCTTCTTCTTTTTCCTCCAGTAATTGAATGATCTCATACTTGACAGAATGGGGAGGAATCCTCTTTTTGATGTCTTCAATTTCCTTCTCAAGTTCTTCGATTTCTTTCAAAAGTTTATTCTTCTCCACCTCCAAATCCACGGGATTGGATTTTTTCATCTCGACCTAATCTTCTTTTCTTCTATTGCTTTCTCTAATTTCTAAATTATTATCATTTCCTCGGACCTTTTCATCATCTCCCTCACAAAGGTCTCGCCGAAAGCCTCTTTCAGCATATCGATACATTCCTCATCTCCTGAGAAATCTTTACAAACCACCGGCACGACTTCTTGTAGGAACTTAATTTTTTCTTCTTTCGATAATTTTTGAACCACTTTCTTCATTTCTCCAGTATCTATGGGCATAACCTCCTTCTCCGGATCCCAGATCACCAAAATGACAGCCCCCTTCGACGACGTAAATGGGCCGTGAGTCTCGTGTTTGGGAATCAATCTATAAATCCCTGCCCTGTAAATTTTCCCTTCACTCTCATACTCGCCTTCCAGAACAAAATGCTGTTCCAGAGTAGTATGGGAATGCCCTTCCATTTTAAATCCTCTTTTTATTTTGCGTAAAAAGGTCTTCCCTTCTCCTGGTCCTCCCTCTCTAAGAATCTTGATTTTGGTCCCCTCCGGATACCCTGGGGCATCTGTCCATTTCATCTTTTCATAATTAATCGTTATCTCTTCCATAGGATTTTCCCCCTTTCTTTGAAAATAATTAATAAAACGACTCTCTGAACTTCATCTTGGTATTCCAGTCCCTTTCTTCAAATCCAGGGCTGGACTTCCCTTTGACCTCAGTTTGGGCTTTATTACCTCCAACAAAAACCGTAAGGCCTCCTCCTTATCTTTATCCATAAAGATACCCTCCAAACGCATTAACTCTTCTTCATTAAAACTCAGTGTCGTCATTTCCATAGGTCAACCTCCACCTATTTGAGGGATTCTTCTATCAGCGCCTTTAACTTGTTCTTGGGAACAGCCCCAACAATCTGGTCAACTGCCTTTCCACTCTTGAATAGAATAAGTGTTGGAATGCCTTTGATCCCAAAGGTAGAAGGAATCTCGGGATTTTCATCCACATTTATTTTCCCCACCTTTATCCTCCCACTGTATTCTTTGGCCAATTCCTCAACAGCCGGTGCAATAGATAGACAGGGCCCACACCAGGGTGCCCAGAAATCGACAAGAACGGGTAGGTCGGATTGGAGGACCTCCTCATCAAAATTGCCATCGGTTATATGGTGAAGATCTTCTTTTTCCATACCATTCCTCCTATTGCTTAATCGAGATTCCCACGGTCAAAAATGCTCCCCAAGGGTTCTTCCTGAAAGAGAAGTTCCTCTCGATCCTTCCGAGCCATTGTTGAAGGCTTAAGGAGAAGACGAGAACACTCCCCCACCTCATATTAATCATTAGCCATCATCTCGACCGCCTAACCAAGGAATCAGCAGGAGACTTTCCCTAAAAGGGATAATTGGAATCCTTTCATCCATGGATGTTCCGTGTAATCGATAAGGAGGTTTCCATATGATCGAATTGTATCTGCCACTTCGGAAGCCATGATAAAAGAGAAACCTTTCACTTCGATTTTTTCATCATTTGCTTTTGGCTCATCCAGAGCCAGACCCATCTTGGGGCCCCCTCAACCTACACCACTTATAAAAACACGAAACAAATTCTTTTGGGTACCCTGATGAGACCCCTTTAATTCTTCAATAGCACTTTTTGAAATGCGGATCATCTTTCAGACTCCTTTCGATACTTTTGTATTTTCTCTAATGATGGGCATACTTCCCAGGCCTCACATCGCGACCTCCGTAGGGTTGCCCAACCTAGTTCAGCAGGCACGGGATTTCTCCTTTCTAAAATCCTTTTCTCAGCATCCGCGCATAATAGGAGCCGGTAGTATAAAGAGCAGCGCATGGGTTGTGACTAAGGACGCGATCCTTTGCCACGAGTACGGTACAATAGGCTTTGGAGTATTTCAGGAAAAGAGAGTCGTGTCCTACGCAAAGACCAACTAGAATGTTGAAATCCGTCTTCTCTGCGTTGAGGATCATT
>Ga0184631_10000056_pt1 | contig 18347 bp, 13 predicted proteins | sample PLM4_90_b1_FD_133160 | JGI IMG/M metagenome (GOLD analysis project Ga0184631, IMG submission 133160) | Groundwater sediment microbial communities from an aquifer in East River, Colorado, USA - PLM4_90_b1 | ecosystem: Environmental > Terrestrial > Soil > Riparian zone | place: USA: East River... | reverse complement strand
TATAACAATATTATTTTTACTAATGGAAAACTTAACCTGCTTAGAGTTTGAAGAAGAAAACAGCATCATTCTTTTTATAGTAGATAGAAGATCGTGCCTTTTTATTCTAAGTATGTTTTCGTTCTCAAGCGGAATTACGCTGCTATATGCCGGATATTTTTCAGCAATTAGTCTTGAACTAAACTCAACGTCCCCAATGATAAAAGATATGTGTGACTTGCCAAGATAAATTTTTACATCTGTTTCACCCAAGAGTTTTGAAAGAACCGAAATGGCCCTTTCCGGCACAATGTATTGTTCTTCGGTTCCTGTCTTAACGTTTTTATAAACTAAGCGCACAAGACGATGACCATCTGTAGTAACAAACTTCAATCCATCGGTTGTAAATTCAAACAGCGTCCCTGTCATTGCGGGCCTCATATCCTCTTTGCTCATCGCAAAAGACGTTTGATCTATTGCTCTTTTAAGATCTTTGCCATTTATAATTATCTCCTTGCTTTTTGACACCGTTGGTGATTCTGGAAAATCTTCGGAGGGAGAAAAGCTGATATTATAAACACCATTATCGGTTGTAAGCTTAAGTTTGGCGTTCCCATCGACACTAAAATTTATTTGAACATCCTCCATCGATCTTATAATATCATATATCAATCTGGCTGGAACAACTATGCTTAGGTTCTCATTTGCTGTTACGTTTATTGATGATTTAAGAGAAATTTCAAGGTCAGTTGCGTAAATTACCAACAACCCGCTCTTAATTTCGAAGAGAAAATTTTCTAAAATAGGCATTGGTGTTCTTGCTGGAACGGCAGGAATAATTTTAGAAAGTGTCTTTTCTAGTATTTTACTGTTTACTTTGAATTCCATTAATTGCTCTCCTATTAAAGCACAGAAAAATACTAAAAAAGGAAGGTAATAACAATGAATTTAAGCGCACCGAAATGCGCTTAAACTCAAATGGAAAGCTATAAGTAAACCAATTTTATTATTACTTAATTCTATGGAAATATGGGGTTAGGGTTTTCATCAACTGTCTGATCATCAGAAGTTGTAACACTAGCATAAATAGTATACGTTCCTTCTTCACTTAAAACGCTAGAGTAAATAACTAAAATTTTTGTGCCTGCTTTTAATATAAAGGACCCTGACATTTCGCCTTCAGCAGCAAAACTACTTGCTCCTGGTGGGATTTCATAAACGGTTTCGTATTCAAACTCACCCTTATCAACATCTTTTAATTCTACCACCTGACCACTAGGTACGTCTATGATCTCTCCTCGAAAACTTACATAAACACCTCCAGAAGCCAAGTTCTGAAAAGTTATGCTGTTAATGGGATCATCAGAACAACTTAATATTGTTAATGAAAGGAATATTAACAAAAATGAGATTAAAATATTTTTCATATCTATTCTTCCTGTTGTTATTTGTTTATTAGATTGATACAAACAAAAAATAGACCAAAAAATGCATTAAATCAATAAAATTTTTAGTTGATGATATGGTTTATTTAACGATATAAACGCAAGTAATTATAACTATAAGTATATTTTTACTTAACAATAGTAATTATTACAATGTTAATAAGTTAATTCTAAAGTAAAGCGTGGTTTTCAAACGACTTAATATAGCATCTAAATTATGCGGTTGCTGTATTATTTCTTTATAAATCCAAATTAACAAGATCGTTGTTAATAACACCAACTTATAAACAAATAATTTCTAGCTTATTAACTTATTACCAACAATAATATTTACAAACGAGCAATAAAAGAAAACAGACTCAAGTCGACAATTCAACTTTATTTCTAAGGTTCTCCAAAAGATTATAGAAGGAAGAATCCTTTTGTTTATAAGCTTCAATTGAATTACAGGCGTGAATTACGGTAGAATGATCCCTTCCACCAAAATGGAGTCCGATGGTTTTGAGAGAAGAGAGAGTCAATTCCTTAGCCAAATACATTGCTATCTGTCTTGCAAGAACAATTTCTTTTTTACGCGTCTTATCTCTTATTTTATTTTCAGCAACAACAAGATGCTCGCAAACAACACGAGTAATGGTTTCTATTGTAAGTGCAGTAGTTTTTCTATCAGTTGCAATTTCCTTGACGGTTTTTTTAGCAAGTTCAAATGTAATTTCCTTATAACTTAACGAAACGCTGGCAAGTAATTTTATAAGACAACCCTCAAGCTCTCGGATATTGGAGGTTATGTTTGTTGCTATGTATTCTAATATCTCATTAGACACGAGCATGCCATAAGTTTCTGCCTTCCTTTTTAATATTGCTATTCTTGTCTCAAGCTCGGGTGGTTGAATGTCTGCCGTTAAACCCCACTGAAACCTAGAAATTAACCTTTCATCTAATCCTTTCAAATCTTTGGGCGGTTTATCGCTGGATAAAATTATTTGTTTTCTCGATTGGTGTAGAGTATTGAATATATGGAAGAAAAGGTCCTGGGTTTTTTCCTTTCCAATTAAGAACTGAATGTCATCAATTATAAGTACGTCCATACTTCTGTAGAAATTAGAAAACTCATTTACTTTGTTAGTTTGAATTGACTCAACAAATTCTACTGTGAATATATCTGAAGAAAGATAAATTATTTTTTTCTCAGGGAAGTTCTTTACAATCTGGTTTCCGATTGCTTGTATTAGATGTGTCTTACCAAGCCCAACGCCGCCATAGAGGAACAAGGGATTAAAAGATGTTCCCCCGGGGTTATCGCTAATAGCACCGGCCGCAGCTCTCGCTAGCTCATTTCCCTCTCCCTTTATAAAGTTGTCGAATGTATACCGGGGATTTAAATTTGATTCGAAAGAATGTTTTGGCTTTGGTTTTTCTATTAAATTTCTCTGGGAAGAGGCTTTTCCAGAAATATGATCATTGCTATCAACAAAAGATATATCCTCTGCTATTATGTATGTTAACTTAGCTTCCTTGCCTAACACACCGGTAATAGATCTGGTAATTAAGCCATTAAAGTGCTCATCAATCCACTCCCAAAAAAACTGGCTTGGAATCTGAACCTTTAAAGTTGAATCGACAAGTTCAATGGGTTTGATAGGTAGAAACCAGGTGTTATAAGTCATCATGGAAACATTTTCCTTTATCTTTAAAAGGCAAGATTTCCATACGTTTATAGAATCTTTAGTAGCAACCCTTTCTGTAATTTCCAACTCTTCCACTATACTTATCCACAGGTTTAGATTTAAGCAAAGATAGTATTATGAGGTCAAAATTAAAAAATTGTTAAGCCCACCCATAATACCACGCACAACTTATAAACATCAGGTAACGCCAGATAATATCTTATAATCAAATGTTTTGGGGGTTTTAACAAAAACTCTTCACACACAATCAGGAAATTTTATAAGCCACAAATTGCGAGTTCCGATGTGGAACGTTTTCACAATGGGCCAAAACTCACAACTTATCAACATCCCGGGTGGTGTGCCTCTCTATCAAAAAAATAACACTTAGTTATATTCATAGCAAATTAATTTTCATGATTTAAGATTCGGATTCTTACTTATGTTCAAATAAAAATAATATTCTTGATAATAACAGCATAAGGAAGTATTTTTATGCTCTTTTTTAATGAATTTGGAGAAATAAAATGAAGAGAACTTTTCAACCTAGTAATAGAAAAAGAAAAAACAAACATGGCTTTCGTGAAAGAATGAAAACCAAAAATGGCAGAACAGTCCTTTCAAGAAGAAGATCAAAGGGCAGAAAAAAATTAACAGTTAGTGATGAATAAATAAAAAAGAAACAAATTGGTTCATAGGGTCAAAATTATTAGCAGGATAAAGAAAAAAGACGATTTTGATTTGGTGTATAAGGACGGCAAGGTAATCATTTCTAACGATAGGAAAATAAAAACCAATTACCTTTTTGATAGTGATCCCGGATCCAAAAGTATAAAAATTGCCGTGGTTGTTTCTTCTAAAACGGGTAACGCTGTTTGGAGAAACAGGTTTAAAAGAGTTGTAAAGGAATCTTTAAAACATGGGCAAGAAATTTTGAGAGAGGTTGTAAATCTCAAAAAATCAGGCCTGCTAATAATTTTTTCTCCATATTCGATTAACCAAATCAGCACAAAGAAAATTTACTTTAAAGATGTTCACCAATCTATTTTTAATATATTAACCAAACTCAAAGCAACTATTACCGGAAAATAAAAAATTTGGACCGAAACACAATTATAGCATTCGTACTTATTGGCGCCATCTTGGTAATCTGGCTTTTTATAAACACGCCAGAGCAGACTGAACAAAAAAGAACCAACAAAGACACAACAACCACCATTGTTGATAAGAAAACAGAAGAGCATATAAGAAAAGTCGAAAGAGAAAAGACAACCGAACCCACCACCATTGAGCAGAAAGAGAAAACTACACTCGGGGTGTTCGACACCATGGTAACAGACTCAGGAAGAATAGTAACGATTGAAACGGACTTGGCGATCTACGAGCTGTCTACACTAGGAGGCAACTTTCATAAGGTTTTTTTAAAGAAGTTTAACAACTGGTATTCTGCTGGTGTTAATGGGGAGGGGGATTTCTATAGCACCTCAGTACAGCTTATTAATCACCAAATTAGTAATGCTTATAATATCTCATTTATAAGTGCAGAAGGTAAGGCGATTAATACTAAACAGTTGAAATTTTCAACCCCACTACAAAGCAAATACACTATTACGGGCGAAGACACATTATTAATTAGCTTCAGAATGGAGCTTGGTCCGAATAGAGCAATTGTAAAAAACTATTTATTTGACTCTGGAACGTATTTAATAAAAAGCAACATTGAATTTATAGGATTCAATGGGCTGATAGCAGACAACACTTACGATGTCGCTTGGGACTCGGGAATCCGGTTTGTAGAAAAGAACAGCGTAAACGAAGCTGGCATTTCCAGCGCCGACGTCTATTATGGTGACGAAAAAGTTGTTATCGATTCTCCGGGAGATGGGGAAAAAATCAGCAGAGATTTTAATGGAAGAGTAGATTGGTTAGCGGTTAGAAACAAATATTTTGCTGTAATTATGATTCCTTCCGATCCCACACAGATTGAGGGCGCATATGTTGAGGGCCAAACCTTTCCAAACAAAAATCTCGGTCTTAAAGAAATATATAATGTTCGGTTCGTTGTTCCATTTAAAGGTTCAGATATTGAAACAAGATCAATTGACTTATATATAGGACCGGTTGATTATGACCTATTAAAAGAAATTAGCATCAACCTAACAGCAATTGTGGATTTTGGAACGTTTTTCGGTTTGAAATTTATCGTCAGGCCAATAGCCGAATATTTGCTATTGCCGCTTTTCAAATTTTTGCATCTGTTTATTCCCAACTACGGATTTGTAATTATCGTCTTCTCATTGATTATTAAAATTGTTGTTTATCCGCTAACTCGAAAGAGTTTTCAATCAATGAAAAAAATGCAGCTTCTTCAGCCCAAGATAACAGAGATAAAAGAGAAGCTTAAAGATGATCCGCAGAAGATGAATAAGGAAACGATGAAACTTTACCAGACATATGGAATCAATCCCGCAGGAGGCTGTTTCCCGATTCTGTTACAGATGCCTATTTTTATTGCTTTGTGGGGACTGTTCCAGGCAGCGATTGAACTCCGTCAGCAGCCGTTTATCTTTTGGATGAATGATCTTTCCGTTCCAGATGTTGTATATGATCTCGGATTTAAGTTACCGCTTGCTGGTGTTCAGGAAATTAGCGGGCTTGCAATTCTAATGGGAGTTACGACATTCTTTCAGCAAAAAATGTCAATTAAGGATCCGAAGCAGCAAGCGCTTGTTTATATGATGCCCATAATGCTTACAATATTATTTATGACATTTCCATCCGGACTGAATTTGTATTACTTTATGTTTAACGTTTTCTCTATAGCACAGCAGTACTATATAAATCACAAGCAAAGCGACATAGAGCTTGTGCCGGTTGATCCATCAAAGAGAAAAAAGGGTTTTATGCAGCGTCTTATGGATGCAGCAGAGCAGCAGTCAAAACAGCAACAGAAGAATAAAAAGTGATTTGATAATTTACACATACTGTAAAAGTCACATCTTCTTTAAATTCCTTTTTATAACTTTGGAGCGTGAACTTTTTTAAGCAAATATTAATTCTAACCTTCCTCGTGATTCTTACCTCCCTAAAGGCGCAAGAGACAAAAACCATCATATTAAAAACAAAAACAACAAAACTTCCATACGAACTCGAACAAAAAATTCCGGAAACCAAGCCCACAATAGGACTTGCCCTAAGTGGTGGCGGTGCTCGGGGTCTTGCACAAATAGGCGTTATCAAAGCTCTTGAAGAGGCAGGAATTAATATTAATACAATTGCCGGGACGAGCATTGGCAGTATAATCGGCGGGGCTTATGCATCTGGCTATACTGTCACTGAGATGGATTCGATTGTTATGAACACAGACTGGGACAGATTGCTCTCTATAAATAATCCATCCGAAAGAAGAGAGCTCTTTATTGACCAAAAAATAAGTGAGGACCGATCGCTTTTCACATTAAGGCTTAATGGTCTCAGTCCGGTATTGCCCACTTCCTTTAATGAGGGACTAAGACTTTCAAATTACTTAACGCTGTTATGTTTGTCTTCACCAGTAGTTCCCAAAGAAAGTTTCGACGATCTGCTTATAAAGTACAGAGCCGTTTGCACGAATCTGGTGGATGGAAGCCCAGTGATCCTGTCCCGCGGTTCACTTGCACGCGCAATGAGGGCCAGCTCAAGCGTTTCTTTTCTACTGTCGCCGGTATCGGTCGACTCGCTAACCCTTGTTGATGGCGGACTAGTTTCTAATATTCCAGTCAGCACGGTTTTGAGCATGGGGGCAGAATATGTTATTGCCATTAATACCACAAGTGATTTGAGAAAAGATGAAGAATTAGAACTCCCCTGGAACATAGCAGATCAAACCGTAAGCATTCCAATGAAAAGGCTTGAAGAAGCCGAACTGTCAAAAGCAAACTTTCATTTGCGGCCCGACATTAATAATTGGTCATCAACAGATTTTAAAAATATAGACTCTCTGATACTGGCCGGCTATAATTATACTAAAGCCCTGCTTCCCTCAATCAAAGCACAACTAGACTCGTTAACCAAAACAAAACATGGAACCGATATCGCATGGATAAAAAATGTTAAATCAAGCTCATACTTAAATGATTTTGAACAACCCTATTTGCAAAAGTATTCCTCAATGGATTCTGTTTCGACATTCGAAATATATCAGGACATGTCAGAGCTTTATAAAAGCGGGAAGTTTGAATCGTTATCAGTTTCTCTTGATCAGGAAGGCGATTCAACAAAAATAATTTTTTATTATACGCCTGCTTCCATAATAAGAGAAGTTAAAATAATTTCAGATGGCACGATTGATCCCCCCGGCACCGAGTCTTTAATCCGGTCACTAGTGGAAAAACCCTACGGCGGCAGAGTGATCTTTGATGCAGTAAGAAAACTAATTGTAGATTATAAAAGAAGGGGATTCATTTTATTTAGCTTGAAAGAGTATAGCTTCGATCCTAATGCTGGAAAACTGACCCTTAATTTCGATGCGGGAAAAATTAAAGCCATTAACATCAACAGCGAGACAAATAAAACCGTTATCGACCGGGAACTCAAATTAAAAGCGGGAGACAAACTTCTATATTCAGATCTCGAAGACGGCCTGACCAGATTAAGAGCAACCGGCTTATTTGATGATATTAATTTGTCCATTGATCAGGAAGAAGATGGAGCGGTTCTTAATTTATTTGTGAACGAGAAAATATCTAGTCTTCTTAAAGTTGGATTTTTAGTTGATAACACTTACAATGCTCAGCTGGGCATAGATATTCGGGACGTAAATCTTTTTTATTCCGGAACCGAGCTCGGACTTTTTCTTTTTGGTGGCGCGAGCAACAGAGCATATATTCTCGACCACATCTCGTACAGAATACTCGACACTTACCTTACCTATAAGCTAAGCGCTTATTATAAGTTCAATGATATAAACGTTTATACCCAAACAAACTCTGAAACCGGCAACACTTTTAGTAGTAATTATATCGGAAAATACAGGCAAATTTTTTACGGCGGCTCTCTTTCTGTTGGTACACAGCTGGAAAAATATGGCAAGTTAATTTTTACGGGAAAGTATCAATATGATGAAATAAAGAACAAAGAAGGGTCGGTTAAAAGCCCGTATGATACTAAGATCGTGAGTCTGAGAATCGGTGGTATAGTTGATAATCAAAACAAATACCCATATCCCGAAGATGGTCTTTATTTCAACGGATTTTACGAGACTGCACAAAGCTTTTTGGGCGGTGATGAAAGTTATTTATTATTCAGCGCCGACCTGAGATATTATTTTCAGTTTGCTTCGCGACATGTTATTTCACCTAAACTACAAGTTGGTTTTGGAGACAAAACTCTTCCGCTCAGCGAACAGTTTACTCTGGGCGGCCTTTATTCATTTTTTGGTGCATACGAAAATGAGTTCAGAGGAAGGCAGATTTTCCTTGCCTCGCTTATGTATCAGTACAAGTTTCCATTCAAAATATTTTTTGATACATATGTCTGGTTAAGGTATGACGTTGGTTCTACCTGGGAAGAGCAAGAGCAAATCAGGTTTAAGGATTTGAGACATGGAATTGGCGGAGCAATTTCTTTCGACACACCAATTGGCCCCGCTGATTTTTCAATTGGAAGAAGCTTTATAATAAGCCAGGGATTAACTGAAAATTCTTTCGTGTGGGGAGATGTTCTATTCTACTTTTCTATCGGACACGCAATTAGTTTTTAACCGCGCTTCTCCTTGGCAAGCCTATAAAGCTCTAAATACTTTTCAGCAGAACGTGTCCAGCTAAAATCTAATCTCATTCCGTTCGTTTGAATTTTCTTCCAGATATCTCTGTGCTTGAATGTATTAACAGCCCGCTCAACCGATTTGTAAAGCGCATGTCCCGAGTAATCGGAAAAAGAAAAGCCGTTTCCATCATTGAACCCGAAATGATTTTGTTCATCCCAGTCTTTCACTGTATCAGCAAGTCCACCGGTTTTTCTGACAATCGGAACCGCTCCATATTTTAAGCTGTAGATCTGATTTAGTCCGCAAGGCTCATATCTTGAGGGCATTAAAAACATATCTGCTCCGGCTTCAACCAGATGTGAGAGCTCATTATTATAACCAATGTACGTGCCGACTTTGCCTGGAAATTGATTAGAAAGCCAGCGGAATAATTCTTCAAACTTGTCCTCACCGTTTCCAAGGATTATCCATTGTGCATCAAGATTCATGAGCTCATTTATAGTATCAGAAAAAATATCAAATCCTTTCTGTAGCACCATCCTGGAAACAATTCCAATAAGCGGAATGTTTTCATCAGGCTGAATCCCAAAATGATTAAGAAGGTATTTTTTGTTTAGATATTTTCCGCTTAGATCATTTATAGTATAGTGATAGGGAAGATGTTTGTCTGTTTCCGGGTTCCAAAGATTATAATCAACGCCGTTGAGTATTCCATACAAGTCATCTTTTCGTTGCTGTAATGTTGTCTCAAGGCCGGCGCCGTATTCGGGGGTTAAAATTTCATGAGAATACGTATTACTTACAGTGTTTATTATATCCGCAAGCGATATTCCTGCTTTCATAAAGGAAACTCCGCCGTCCTGCTCAACCGGCCCACCAGGGAAAAACAAATTTGCTCGAATCTCCGCACCGAACAGAACAGATTTAGAAAACTTGCCCTGGTAACCGATGTTGTGTATTGTAAAAAGAGTTGCGGTGTGATCGAAATGCCTATCCCAGTTGTAATTATCTTTTATGAATAGAGGAAGCAGCCCGGTTTGCCAGTCGTTGCAATGAATAACATCCGGCGCCCATTGCAGCCTTTGCAATGTCTCAACAACTGCCTTGGAGAAAAGAATAAAGCGTTCATCTTCATCGGGATCGTTCGTATAAATTATATGACGATAGAAATAATACGGGCAATCGACAAAGTAAACATCGATATTTGTACCGGGGAACTTGCTTTGAAGTATGTGCACCGATCGAATGATACCATTAATCCTTATCGGCATTTCGCTGATATCCCAGTTGTATTTTAAACCATGCCTGTTCTCATCAACCAGCGAATACTTTGGGATAAAAACTTTGATATCACAGCCTAGCTTTGCAAGCTCGATGGGAAGAGATCCTGCAACATCAGCAAGCCCACCGGTCTTCGCGTATGGAACACACTCGGTAGAAACAAACGCTATTTTCATTTTTAAACCTTCGATTAATACTATTGAGCAGTTAAACAGTAAAAAGATTTATTTTCTCATATGAATAATAAGAACTAAAGAATTAAATTTCATTTAGACATAACAATAATTTTAAGGCGTAACGATGAAAAAGATAATTAACGATCTCTCGGTTTTTTTGTCGGGGGAAAATGAATCCAAAGCGATAATGTTCGTGCACGGATTTCCATTTGACCACCTAATGTGGACGGCACAAGTTAAAGAGCTTGACAAAGAATATTTATGTGTTTCTTATGATGTTCGCGGACTGGGAGAATCTCCTGCAGTCAACGGACAATTTACGATAGAATCTTTTGTTGATGATCTTGAAACAATAGTTTACGAACTAAAGCTTGATAAGCCAATTCTGTGTGGATTGTCAATGGGTGGATATATCTCGTTGAGAGCGATTGAAAGAATGCCGGATAAATTTTGTTCACTGATTTTGTGTGATACTAAATCGGTTGCAGACGATAATGAAGGAAGACTTAAAAGAGCAGCGGCAATTAAGCAAATTAACTCTGGCGAGTTTGAAGCTTTTATAGAGCCGTTTGTGCTAAACTGCTTTGGTGAAAAATTTGTTAAAGAGAATAATGCTGAATACAGAAGAGTTGTTGATCGATCTAAAAAGAATAATCCAATCGGAGTTAAAGGCTGTCTGCTTGCAATGGTCAGCAGAACAGACACAACCGAAAATCTTTCAAAAATAAATATTCCAACATTGGTAATTTGCGGCAGCGAGGACAAACTTTCCCCACCCGACGTTATGAAATCAATGGCGGACAAGATCCCCAATGCAAATTTTGTGTTGGTAGAAGGCTCCGGGCATATGACGCCGATTGAAAATCCCCCAGCAGTTAATAAAGCAATCAGTTACTTTCTAATAAAAAACAACTTTTAATTTTATAAGAAGGTCTTCTTTATAAACATTTATTATAATATGCATCAGCATCAGCACTCAGGAATTCTTGAAATACTTTTAAGCTCAATTGCGGATACGTATCTGATGGTCCCGGTTCTGTTTGTTATATACTTTATTCTTGAATACTTCTCTCACACAAAGCAGCTTGATCTTATATCAAAGTTAAAAATTTCCGGTCCGCTTGGTCCTCTTGCAGGAACTCTTCTTGGAATAATTCCCCAATGCGGAATGTCTGTATTTGTCACAACCATGTTTCTTTCAAGAAGAGTAACGCTAGGGACGCTTGTCGCAACTTACCTTGCAACTTCTGACGAAGCCCTTCCGGTTTTAATTGCACACCGTGGCCAGGAAAATATGATCCTCTACATTGTCGGATTGAAGTTATTGATAGGTATAATTTCCGGCTATGCCGTTGATCTACTATTTAATAAGAAATATTATGACGGCACCTTGCCGGAAGTAAAATCATTACATGCTGTTGAAATAAAGCACGAGCTTGAAAAAACCAAGTACAAAGAAATAGCTCTGCATACTTTAAAACGTACGCTAAGAATTTATTTTTGGGTTTTATTAATTACGGCGGCAATCTTTTTCATTTTATCATTTACGAATTCAGCACAACTTATGAAATCAATACAGGCACACCCAAACATTCAGATTTTTGCTGTGGCCATCTTCGGTTTGATTCCAAACTGTGCAGCATCAATTGCAATAGCAGAGGCTTTTTTGCACACTGGTTTATCTATCGGGGCAACAGTTGCCGGGCTGAGCGCTGGGGCAGGCTTTGGACCGATTGTTTTATTTAAGGAGGGGAAACTCAGCGCGGCACTTCAGGCGCTTCTGATTTGCCTGGCGGCGGCAATAATTTGGGGCTACCTGGTAAATTATTTAACTCAGTTTATGCCGTAGCTTTCTCACAGTCTATAAGTACAAATGGAACAGTCAATTTTAGAAAACCACTACTTTGCGCAAGCTGATTTAATCTTTCAACCAGCTCTGCAAAAAATTCATTTTGCTTTTCCTCGGGAATAAATTCTTTCCAGCTATCAACAAAAGCAAGCTTTATAAGAAAGTGATTGAACACCGCAGCTCCATCAACAAAGCTATAAGCAAACTTATCGTGTGATATTTCATTTATTATATATCCGTTTTCGTTCAACAACCGAATGAACTCTTCCGCTGGCTTACGCTTTTTGTATATATGCTCTTTCATCAGAACAATTTCTTTGGTCATATTTTTTTCGAAAAGAATTTCTTCCAGCACCGAATAAAATTCGTTCATTGTTCTATCTATGTTGTAAGTGAACACAAGCTGCGAACCGAGCTTAGAAATTCTTCTACACTCATTCAGGACTGCTTTGATATTATTGACGTTATTCAAGCCATTGTTGCTGAATATGAGTTCTACCGAATCATTTGGAAGAGGAATTTTTTCTGCAACACCAGTAATCATTTCGACATTAGTAAGACCATAAATCCGAATTTTTGTTTTAATTCTTTCAATGGCAGCTTCCCATGGATCTATTCCATATAGACGGCAAGTGTTTCCAAGCCTCATTGCGACTTCGAGCAAAGGAAATCCCAATCCCGAACCGATATCAAGTGCCGTAATATTTTTTCGATAATTTATTTTTTCTAGAAGCTTTAATCCGAACGGAGCCGACCAGAGAGCAAGTTCATCTATTACGGAAACAGTTTCCTTGTTGTTTAGATCGTAATTTGTTTTTAAGTAATTATTCATAGGATGATTTCACCGCCATATTCTTTAGTTGTTAATTGCTTCAAGATATTTTTTAATGTAGCTGTCAATTTGTTTGAGCTTATACTGCATAATGTAACGCGGGTGCTCAAGCACGGTTATTTTCTTAAAAAAATTTTGCTCATCGTTGATTGTTGAAAAGTAATCGGCGTTTTTCTTTCCGAGCAGAATCGCCAAATCTCCTCTTGCACCAAATTTAATTTGTTCCCGGATATTCTGCACCATATCTAATCTGAGCAAATCAGAAAGAGATTTTTCATCATAGTAATTATAATTCTTTCCGTTTTTGATTATTGCAAAAGGATAAAGCGCTGTGAGAAAAACTCTCGAGAAAAATTTCTTAACGCCACCGAATCCATCTATTATCCTGTAAACAAACTTGCTCGAAAGCTCCTCTCTATCTCCGAACGTATTTTCAATTCCGCAATGTTCTCTAAGTGCAACCGGATCTGTAAAAGCAATTCCTGTTAAGCCACCACCAAACCTTCCAGGATTTATGCCGATGATAAATAGACGTTCATTTTCATTGTTATAGAATTTTTTATAGAAAATTTTAACAATTTCTTTTACATTATCTGCTTCGTATGGGTTTATTAGCTCTACACCGGAGCCGGTCAAAGTAGGCGTATTAAGATTGCAGAAGTATTTAATGGCTTTAGATGAAAAATGCACAGCTAAAATAAAAATTTGCCACGAATGCACGAATTGTAATAATTATTAAAAATTCGTGAATTAGTGGCTGAAAAATTCTAATAAAATATAACATTAGACTTCACAAACTTTCCATCTTCATAATTAAACTTCGCACTAAAAAACTTTTCTTCAAACAGCCATGGAATAAAAATTTTATCACCGTCCCATAAATTAATTTCTGTAAGGTTTTCGTTTGGTATCCATTCAAGCTCTCCTTCGGGAGAATCAATCAACTCTCCTTCAAATTCATCAGCAGTAAAAAGAAAAACATACCAGTCGTCTTTTCCATCAAATAGTGGAAAGGTTATAAATCCTTTCATCTTTACGGATTTAACTTTTAATCCGCTTTCTTCTTCAATTTCTCTTATTGCACATTCTTCGGGAGATTCACCCGGATTGAATTTACCACCAAGTCCGTTCCACTTTCCTTTGTGGTAATCGTTTTGTTTTTTATTGCGGTAAATCATCAGCGTGGAATCGTTCTTTTTATCCATTACATAACAAAGGGTTGCAAGTTTCATTATTGACCTTAAAATAATTATTTGACTGTCCCAAAATAATGCTTTGATGGAAATATGTATTTGCAGATTAAAAAGGAAATTTTATTTTAAGAGTAACAAAAAAATCATTTGTGCATAAGAAATTTATTCAAACATTAAATCGTATTTTTGAAAGCAACTTGGAAAGAAAAATCTAATTGTGGGAGAATTGCTTGATGGAATTAAACGAGAAAGAATTAATAGAATCATCGTTTGATAATCAATTTAATGGTCGGCAACTGAGGTTGGATGAAGATCAATATTCTCTTTTTGCCGCAAAGCGAAAGAAAAAAGACGAGGACGAGGATGATCTTGATGAAGATGAGGAAGATGACTTTTTAGAAGAAGAAGAGGAAGAGGAAAATCCATTCGATATAGAGCCCACAGAGGAAGATATAATTGAGGATGATTTTCCGGACGACGAAGACGATTTGTTTGAGGAAGAAGACGAAGATTCTTTTCGTTAGAGATTAAATCCCGAGATATTGGTTCCCCAATAAATAATTTTTTACATAGTCGGCAACACCATCTTCCAAACTCGTAATTGGGAGGTTGTAGCCGGCTTTTTTTATTTTATTCATGTTTGCTTCGGTAAAGTACTGATATTTGTTCCGCAAGTGTTCAAGCAGATCAATATATTCAATATTTACCGGTTTGTTAAGTGCTTTAAATATTGCAGTAACAAGATCGTTCCAGGTGCGTGCCTTCCCGGTACCGAGATTAAATAAACCGTTAATGTTTGGCTTATCAAGAAAGAACAACGTCATCTCAACAGCATCTTTTATATAAATAAAGTCACGCAGCTGCTCACCGTCTTTGTATTTTGGATTAAGTGATTTAAATAGTCGCACTTTCCCCATATTACGAATTTGCTCAAAAGCTTTATGAACAACCGAGCGCATATCTCCTTTATGATATTCGTTCGGACCATAAACATTGAAATATTTTAACCCGACAATTTTATCGAAAGCCCCGTTCTTTTTTGCCCATTGGTCGAATAGTTGTTTAGAGTAGCCGTACATATTTAACGGACGAAGAGTTTCCAGCTTGTTATCGTCGTCGTCAAAGCCTAATGTACCGTCACCATAAGTGGCTGCTGAAGAAGCATAAATGAAGCGAATGTTTTTCTCCAGGCAATATGTTGAAAGTTCTTTTGTGTATAGATAATTATTTGAAAAGAGATGATCGGCATTCTTTTCCGTTGTTGAAGAATTAGCCCCCATATGAATGATAGCAGTAATGTCAAATGAAATATCCTGTTCAAGAATCAGCGAAATAAAATCTTCTTTATGAACGAAATCCTCAAACTTTAGCGGAACAAGATTTTTCCATTTATCATCTGTACCAAGCTCATCTACTACAATAATTTTATTTTCGCCCCGCTGGTTTAGCTGCCAAACAATGGCACTTCCGATAAATCCGGCACCACCCGTAACTACTATCATATCTTAAAATCCTTTGTTTTTTGGACAAACCAATTTAGCTATATTTGTCTGAGTTTTAAAGAAAATGATGTTTAGTAGCTTCGCTTTCGACCCATTATCTCATTGACAAAGCATCAAGAATTCATATATTTAAACCGGTTTTTATTAGTTCTTTTATAAATTTAATTCTTATCATGAACGGCGTAGGGAACAGGCCCGCTGATGCCGTAGCAGCCGGTTCGGATCTATCTGTCGAGACAGATTTGTCCGGATGTCGGGTGCTAAATCCTGCCTCGCCTTTGGCGGGGAAAGATGAGATGAAGATTAGTTTTACACCTCTTCATATCATCTGAAGAGGTTTTTCATTTTAAAAACTTATCATCCTGAACTTGTTTCAGGATCCGAATTTTAATTGTATAAGATGCTGAAACTAGTTCAGCATGGCAAAAATATTTCTTTTAATTATAAATGAGATTGACAGCAGAGATACTAAAAAAAATACTGGCAGAAAGAATTCTTGTTATTGATGGCGCTATGGGCACGATGATTCAGCGCCACAAATTATTTGAGAATGAATTTCGGGGAGAACGATTTAAGAATCATCCTTACGACCTCAAAGGAAATAACGATCTTCTTTCAATTACTCAACCGGAAATAATTAAAGCAATTCATCGTGCATACTTTGAAGCTGGTGCCGATATTGTTGAGACAAATACTTTTAATGGAACACCAATCTCGCAGGCTGATTATCACACCGAACATCTTGCGTATGAAATAAATTTGGAATCAGCCAAAATTGCAAAAGAAGTTGCTGATGAGTTTAATAATAAAGATAAATCCAAGCCACGATTTGTTGCCGGCGCGTTAGGACCAACAAACAAAACACTTTCGCTTTCACCCAATGTAAACGATCCCGGTTATCGCGCAGTTACTTTTGATGAAATGGTAAATGCTTACTATGAACAAACCCGCGGATTAGTTGATGGCGGTGTTGATATAATTTTAATTGAAACAATTTTCGATACGCTTAATGCAAAAGCGGCCATAGTCGCCGTTCAGAAATGTCTGGATGAGAAGAGAATAGAGTTGCCCGTAATGATTTCGGGAACAATAGTAGATCAAAGCGGGAGAACCTTATCGGGTCAAACAGTTGAAGCATTTTATGTCTCTGTATCCCACGCAAAAAATCTTGTTAGCGTTGGTTTAAACTGTGCACTTGGTGCAAAGCAAATGAGACCGTTTGTTGAAGACTTATCAAACATTTCCGACAAATTCATTTCGGTTTATCCAAACGCTGGTTTGCCCAACGAAATGGGCGGTTATGATGAAACTCCACAAACAATGGCAGGTATTCTTGAAGATTTTCTTGAAAGCGGATTTGTAAATATTGTCGGTGGCTGCTGCGGCACTACTCCTGAGCACATAAAAGCAATTGCGGAAATAGTAAAAAACCACAAGCCCCGTATTCCTAAAAAACAGGAACCATATTTAAGTTTAAGCGGACTTGAGCCCGTCGTGCTTCGTCCAGACTCTAATTTTATGAACATCGGCGAGAGAACAAACGTAACAGGCTCTAAAAAGTTTGCACGTCTTATTAAAGACAACAATTATGATGAAGCTCTTTCGGTTGCTCGCGATCAGGTTGAGGGTGGTGCACAGGTTCTTGATGTGAATATGGACGAAGGGATGCTTGACTCAGAAGCTGCGATGACAAAGTTTATTAATATTTTGGAAGCAGAACCTGACATAGCAAAGCTTCCTATAATGATTGATTCCTCGAAGTGGAGCGTTATCGAGGCTGGATTGAAATGTTTGCAGGGAAAGGGGATTGTAAATTCAACTTCTATGAAGGAAGGCGAAGATGTTTTTAAAGAACATGCAAGAAAAGTTTTAAGCAATGGTGCTGCTGTAATCGTAATGGCGTTTGATGAAAAAGGTCAAGCGGATACTTTCGAAAGAAGAATAGAAATCTGTAAACGTGCCTATAATATTTTAACTAACGAGGTTGGATTCGCACCCCAGGATATAATCTTCGATCCGAACATTCTTGCCATTGCAACCGGGATTGAAGAGCACAATAATTATGCTATTGATTATTTGGAAGCGACCAGGTGGATAAAGCAAAATCTTCCTCTAGCAAAAGTCAGTGGAGGTGTAAGCAACTTATCGTTTTCTTTCCGGGGAAACGATACGGTTCGTGAAGCAATGCACTCTGCATTTTTATTCCATGCTATCAAGGCTGGAATGGATATGGGAATTGTTAATGCTGGCCAGCTTGAGGTGTATGAAGAAATCCCAAAAGATCTTCTTGAAAAAGTTGAAGATGTTATCCTTAATAGAAGACCAGATGCAACAGAAAGATTAATTGAATTTGCCGAAACAATTAAGAAAAAAGACAAGTCGGAAGAGAAAAAAGACGAATGGCGCAACCTTCCCGTTGAGGAAAGATTAAAGCATGCACTTATAAAAGGGATTGTTGATTACATAGACGTTGATGTTGAAGAAGCCAGGTTAATATATTCACAGCCATTGGAAATTATTGAAGGTCCTTTGATGGCTGGGATGAATGTGGTAGGCGATTTGTTCGGCGCTGGAAAAATGTTTCTTCCGCAGGTTGTAAAAAGTGCAAGGGTAATGAAGAAGGCTGTTGCGATATTAGAGCCGTACATAAAAAGAGCCCATTCCCCAGCCCCATCCC
>Ga0184631_10000055_pt1 | contig 18397 bp, 25 predicted proteins | sample PLM4_90_b1_FD_133160 | JGI IMG/M metagenome (GOLD analysis project Ga0184631, IMG submission 133160) | Groundwater sediment microbial communities from an aquifer in East River, Colorado, USA - PLM4_90_b1 | ecosystem: Environmental > Terrestrial > Soil > Riparian zone | place: USA: East River... | reverse complement strand
TGTTATCATAAATATTGTAAAGTTAGAGAGTATACCCCTATACATAAACACTGTCCCGGATATAGCACAGTGGAGACTTTTTATTGGGGTGTAGAATGTATACAGAAGAGCAGAGTATGGAGCTTTACCGTATACTGGGGGACATAAATAGTGATACATCCCAAAATATCCATTGGATTTGGATAAAAATTTTCTATCTTATTAGAGTAAGAAAAATCACATTAGATAGTATGCTAAGTGGCACATTTGAACAGTTAATAGTATCAGGCACATTACTTAATTCTGAGTTCGATTATTTACAGCGTCTTAAAAAATTGAATGCTTTCATAAATAATGTAGAATTAGAAAATGTACCACTGTATATAAACACTATCCCGGATGTAGCTCGGTGGCGCTTGTTTATTGGAGTATAAGATGGTGAATTCAGATGACAGCTTAGCACATTATACTATCGAAGATTTTAAGAGCTTAAAAGACTACCTTGAGCACTCTATAACAACGATAGATAATTTTTTAAACTTCTATAGTTTTAAAGCTGGATTAGAACACTGTGGATATGACGCTTATTTAATATCAATATATTTCTATCATCGACCAATAAACTTTAAGGTTCTTTCTACAGAACTACATAACGTCCCTTTATACCTAAATGATAAAGACCACCTTACGGAAGAGATGGCAAAGTGGCGACTTTTTATTGGTAAATAAAAAATGTATGTATTAAAATATATTTGAGTATGAAATTATCCCACTATCTTCTATATACTTCTTTGTCTCATCAATCAATACCTTTTAGATAACTTTTCAAAACATGAATTATATTATATTTTGAGTGGCACACATTTTTTACTCAAAAAGATGGAATAGTATTGATATATGAAAATTGTATATGATTTTGGAGCTAATAATGGGAGTAATATCCCGTACTATTTATTAAAATTTGATAAAATTATAGCTGTAGAAGCAAACCCCAAGCTTATACACGAGATGTCCATAAAATTTGAAAATGAAATAAGAGATGGAAGACTGATACTCATAAATTGCGTGGTATCCTTAAAAAGCGAGAATGTAAAATTTTTTATCCATAAAGATAAGTCAGTATGGAGCCAATTTCCCGTACCAAACGATATAAAAAATTTTTATACTATAGATATAATATCTAAGAAAGCATCAGATATAGTAAGAGAACATGGTGATGCAGAGTATATAAAAATTGATGTAGAGTATATAGATTCACAAGTTATTAGTGATCTTTTCGAGAATAAAATATTCCCAAGATATATTTCTTCAGAAGTACAGGATGTACTTGTATTTAGTTTAATAACTGCATCACAAAAGTATGACTGCTATAAGCTTTTAGATGGTAAGAGTATAAATGATATTTACCGCAATGTTAATATAAACGGTGCATCTTACACTTTTCCAATTCACTCAGCGGGCCCTATGTGGGAAGATATACCTCAAAAATCAATGAATTTAAGAGAATTGTTTGATGAGCTCCACAAACAGGGCCTTGGATGGAGAGATATTCATGCAAAAAGAAGTTAAATATCGATAGACCCCAAATCAATACATCACAATAACTATATGTTCGTTACAGATTAATGTGCTATGGGGTCTTTAACCTGAAAATAAAACACAGCAAATTTTATGTCCATTCATTTTATAAAAATCTTATTAAAAAAGTCCTGATACCTAATACTTAATGAAGCTGGGTTTGATTCTAATTTTTCCTTAATAGTATACCTTGTATACTGCCAGATTATTGAGAACATTAGAGCGTTGTAATGAAATGATCCCATTCGATGTTGGCTCATATCAAATAACCATTTTATTGTGGCACGATCTACAGCATAGCTTTCAACCTCTATTGGGAAATGTAGCTTTCCACTATCATCAATTATTACATCGTATGGTTTAATGTGCCCCGCAGAAAAATGTATGTTAAGGATGTTAGGGAAATCTTTACCAAAACTATACATAGATTTTATATTGGAAAAGTCATGGTAAAAAGTTCTTAGTACTATATTTAGATTATGCCCGGTGTATTCTTCAACACGGTTATCCCCATCCAGTATCATAATATTGTATATGAGTTCATCATCGATAATGTCATGAAGAAAAATATTTTTATATACTTGCTCCGTAACACTGTCAAACTTCTCCCAATATTCTGATATTAACTGCCGTGCAAGTCCCTTTGGGGAATAGACCATTCCGGAATTTAGCCACTTATTATTCCCTATATGAGCTTCGGGGAATAATCCTTTATAGAAGCTATTTTGCCTGAGTGAATACCCATCATAAAGTTTGGGGTTATATAATCTTAATTTATCTGACTTTATGATAGAGGGGGGGATATACCCAGTTGTTAGGATATCCCAATCCAATAAGAGAAAATCATCATCGAAGATAAAAGGTATTAGCATCTTTGATATGATAAAACTTTTTCTTGTCCTGGTATCACTGATGGATAAGTTGAGTTGTTTCCATTCTTTTTCAAAATCTATTATTATAGGTGCTACATTTCGTTGAAAAACTTCGTTATAGTGGTGAAGACCTGCTACTATTGCAGGACTATTAGTATATACAAGGAAATTACCTTGATTACCGTGTGAGTAGTAAGACTCAATAGTTACGTATATCTGATCCAGTATTATCTCTGTTTTATTTTCATTTGTGATATACGCAGGAATAATAATATTCATAGAACTCCAATAATTTTATTTATATATAACAAAGTTTTAAAGGTTTGAAAAGAAGTATATGCTATTATCCACAGCGAGCTTTCTTGCTTCTTCTAAATAATCTTTATATGTCACTTCCCAATTAACAGGTAGTGCCATATTGTCCAAGAATTCCTGATGTGGACGAGCATGCCAGTCTTCTATCCTTAGAATGCATACCGCATCAGCATTTACATCTTTAGCTAATTTTATAAAGTTTAAAAGTTCGTGTATATTTACTTTCTGTAGTACCAATGAGATTGAAAAATTTTCAATCTCATTTTCTTTCTTGAGGCTACCAATAAAGTGGAGATTGTCTAGTAGTCTACTAAAATTACCCCCTACTCGCACTTTCCTATAAATTTGTTCCGAAGCAGCATCTACTGATATATCGATTCTCTTTACCAGACTTTTAAAACCCTTAGAAAGAGATGCCCACATAGTTTTATTAAGTAACGTTCCATTGGAAATTATCCCCACAGTTTTAAGATTTGGATAAGTTTCTTTTGTTATTTCATTTAATGCACTTAATAAATATTGATTTCTAAATATTTCCCCAGTACCATTTAAATAAATACTTTCCACACCACTTAACAACAGTGATTTCAATCTGACATATGACTTTGGGTTAGGTTGTGCATTTGGATACTCCCTGCAAGAAGGACAAGTGAGGTTACATGCACGATCTATGTTCGCTTGTATGTACGATGGTGGATAATCCATCTCAAATACCCCGCGTTCTATCAATTCTTTTGCCCTGTCAGGTAAAGGGCTTAAATCATCTGATACATAATAAGGACATTTTAATATATTACAAAAAGAATATGAACCATCTACTACTGACTTTCTGAAAGTTACCATGCTCTTAGAGTTCCAGAGGCTATCTAAGTTTATAAAACCAGAGTCATCTTCAGGAATTGACATTATAGAGGAGTTATACGGGGGATTTAACCAAGCAGGACAGCATGCCATGTAAATAATATTACCATTACTCTTAGGATCTACATGGAGCATAAAATTTGAAAAAGGTACACCACAAATTTTTCTATTCTTCATTTTACAAAGATCCTGTTAAAGTACTCAAGGTATCTGTTACTTAATGATGCTGGTTTTGATTCTAACTTTTCTTTAATAGTGTATCTTGTATACTGCCATATTATTGAAAACATTAGTGCATTGAAGTGGAAGGATCCCATTCGATGTTCAGCCATATCAAAAAGCCATCGTACGTTTGCTTTATCCATAGCATATTTTTCAAGTTCAATCTGAAATTTTAAACTGCCGTTATCTTCTAAGATTATGTTAAATGGCTTTACATGACCTACAGCGAAATGAACGTTAAGGATATTTGGGTGATCTTTTCCGAAATCATTCATAGATTTTATATTACTGAAAGTATAGTAGAAGTTTCTTAGCACGACATTCAAGTTATACTGTGTGCACTCCTCAACCCGAGGATCATTATCTAATTTCATGATATTATAAATAAGTTCATCCCCAATGATATCAAAGAGGAATACATTTTTATATTTCTGTTCTGTAATACTATGATACTTGTCCCAATACTCCCTTATTAACTCTAATGCAAGTCCTTTTGGAGAATAGAGCATACCTGAATTCATCCATCGATAATTTCCAACACCAGATTCAGGGTACAGACCTTTTATACAGCTTATCTGCCTTAGAGTCAACCCATCATAAAATTTAGCATTGAACATTCTGAGCTTATCAGACCTTAAGTACTCTGGAGGGATATACCCAAGGGTCAATATATCCCAATCCAATAAGAGGAATTCTTCATCAAAAATAAAAGGGACGATTAGCTTTGCTATTATAAAGTTTTTTCTTGTCCGAACATCATTGATGGGGAGATTAAGTTGCCCCCATTCTTTTTCGAAATCAATCTCTATTAAATTAACATCTCTTTCAAAGACTGTTCGATAGTGGCTGATACCCTCTGCTATCCTGAGATTATTTGTTATGATAAAGAATTTACCTGTGTTTCCATATGAGTAATATGATTCTATGGTAACATATATCTGATCAAGAATGATATCAACTTTGCTTTCATCCACAATATATGCAGGGATAATGATATTCATGGTACTCCAATATTTAATCTAATTTGATAACATTTGATACGAGCTTGATGTTGTGTAACTTGATTAGGTTTATAGCTTCTTTTATTATCTCGGCATATTTAACTTGCCAGTCTTTGGGGAGTCCTAAATGCTCGTCAAAGTAGGATTTATCCTTGTGACCCCAGTGCTCAATTTTATGTATAATTAAGCTATTTGCTTTTACTTTTATAGCATAGTTAACAAACTCTACAAGTTCTATTACATTAATCTTTTGTAAAACGCACATAAGTGTGAGTTGCTTTAATTCCCCCGTAGTTCTCAATGAAGATAAAAATTCAATGTTTTTATGGAGAGCTTGATAGTTACCTCCTACACGTAATTTATTATATGTAAGTTCATTAGGAGAATCTAAAGAGATGCAGAGGTCAGTTAGTATGGCTTTGAAGTCGTTAGATAAAGAGTACCACAGTGTTTTAGAAAGAGCTGTACCGTTTGTTAGTACCTGAAGTTCTTCTATATCAGGAAACTGGCTATGCGAAAATTCCTGTAAAATTTTTAGGAGATATCTATTTACAAAAACTTCCCCAGAATAGCTAAATGATATAACTTTAGCACCAGACTTAAAGAAGGATAATGTTCTTTTATATGTCGCTTCTTTAGGTATTATATTTTTAGTATTTCTACAGGAGGGGCAGGTTAGATTACACGCTCTATCTATACCTAATTTTATTGATATAGGAGGGTATTCTAATTGTACTATTTTATTTCTTATATAGTGCTCTGCTATTTCTGGAACAGGGGGTAATTTACCGTTTACCCAAAAAGGACAGGATTCTTTTATACAATACGTATAACTCCCATCCAGGATAGTTTCTCGGAATTTCTTCAACTCTTCTGAATTCCAAGTCACCATGATATCAATATTATTATTAACATCTTCGATAACAGGAAGAGAAAATGTTGAATAGGGGGGCTTTAGCCATGCGCTACAGCAGGAAACCGCAGCTAAGTTATCCCTATCCCGATAGTCGTGGTGAATAACTATTTCTGAAAACGGTATACCACATATATTTTTCATGATAATAATATACTAAAAGCCTATAGGTATTATGAGTGGAAACCCTATAAAACTTCAGGGATATTATCCAATCGACGTTCCCCACCCCAGATAGAATAACTCAGCATATTGCAGTGATACCCCCTGGAACTTCCGCAGCTACTATAATTTTCAAGAGACCGTATCTCTTGAAATTTGGTATTATTCCAGATATCTTTTATAAAATTGACTTCGGGGGAGAACTGTCCAAGTTGTATCTTACCTTGACAGCAACTCACTACATTCCCACTTGCATCGATGATGGTCTGTATCCATGGGTAGGGGCAGAATTTGCCCTCAACATTGGGGTTACAGTCCTCACAGAAATGCGGGAAGAATGTGTCTATGCCCATTGTAAAATCATTCCAATTATGGGTCTTTTCTAATTTTATGCCCCCAATATGTGATGGAGTAGATATCCGTACATCTAAAAGATTAGCTCTGTAAATGGCTTTTTCAAATAAGGGGGCATCTTCAGCAGTCAGCATTAAGTTCTTCAATGCACCATTAGCATCCAGACACCCTAACATTATCTCGGGTATACCCATCATAGCAACCCAAGTAACTATCGAGCAAAGCGAGTCAATATTATGCTTACTTACAACTGTTGCAATCCTTAGATAGAATTTTTCATTTTTTATGGTACTATTATATTCTCTAAGAAATTTAAGGTTACGGATAACTTGTGCTTCGTCAATCCCATCACGAAGTATATTCTTACCTATACCATCAAAGGAAACATTTACCCAGGAACCTGTTTCTACCATTTTTTTTAAAATTGTATCATTCTTGTAACTGAGATTTGTAAAAAACTTAGTTATAAAAGGGTATTTGGCACATATCTCTAACATTTCCGGGAATTGTTTATGAAGAGTGGGTTCCCCACTTAAAAAGAGATTTACTTCACAGGCAGTGCCAAATAGCTGCTGTTCAATTGCCCGGAACATATCCATGCTCATGTTTTTATTTGCACGTTCTTCAACAGGGTAGCAGTAAGAGCACTTTAGATTACAGATACTATTAGGTTCTATGTATAATTTTAGTGGGTAGGATGTTAAGATGGGACTTCGGTCGCGACACTCTCTTAAATTTAAAATAGCATTGTTATACGCTTTTTTAGAGACTTCCATACCCACCCCGTAACTTTATAAAATTTATGAGCCTTCTTACATTAGCGTTCATTAATATGCACTGGGGAACTTATAGGATGAGATAAAAGGGGAATTTGCTATTCCCCATAAGAAAAGTTATACCTTCTCTTCTTTTTTTGGACCTTGGATCTCAATGCGAAGATCTTGCGCCAATTTCTTGATGTTTTGAAGGCTCTTTCGTGACCGGGTACCTGCGGATTTATTACCCTTTTCAAATTTACCGTATTCTTGTTTAAGAAGCTCGACTTCTGCTAATAGACTGCTAATACTCATAAAAACCTACCTTTTAAAAATAAGTGGTAAAGTACTGATTAGAAATAATATACTTCATGGGTAACTTTAAGTTGCTGATAGTGCTTATCCCAGGGCATTTCTTTAAAGGTCGCACGGGTACCTGCTGCCCGGCTCATTCCAAACCATGGTCGGTACTTAGTTCTTAGTGCATACGGATGATATATATGCTTAAGGCTACCGAATGGAAAGTACTTTCTTTTATATCCCTCAGCTTTTAATCTATTGTATAAATCTAAGTCCTCACCAGGTAACGTGGAGATAAATTCTGAGTAACCATTTACTTCGTCAAACATCTTCTTTTCCATGATACACGATCCTGTTGTAGGAGCACCGGTGGTAAATAATGACCCATGGTAAAAAATTCCTATGTTTAGATTTAAAAAATTCAAGTTTTTAAAAGTCATCTGAACATCCCCGTCCATAAACCATATGAAGGGGGTAGTGCAAAATTCAGCAGCTAAATTTCTTGATTTTGTACAATTAAAAATGGGCTGATCATTAACTCTAATTATTTTTAATCCCTTATTTTTAAAGTTATCAAGATCTTTTATTATGGGGATATCAGAGTTCCAATCAACAATTATTATTTCTTTAAAGCCTCTGCTTATCCAAGTAGGTAAAGCTTTTTTCAAATATTCGTTACGGTTCATGTTAGTTGTACAGATTGTAATTAATTCAGGACTAATATGCATATGGTCTCCTACAAGGGTTATCCCTATAGAAATAAACTGTTTTATTATTTTGTATATACTATTTTTTTATTACATTTTCTTAATACTAAAAAATAAGAATGAAATTTTCTACAGTGCTGTTGCTTAATCAATTGCCATCCTGCGGATATTCTATTCTTCGCTATCAGGATAAATAAATCATGAGCATAAAAACCTAATTTTATGGCTTCATTAATAATAAAAACATGCGAAAAGTACTGTTTCCCGCTAGAAATCTTATCTTGACATTTAAATATCAAAATACCGTTAGGTTTCAAGAGACGATAAAATTCCTTCATTGAATCAGCATAGAAGCTAAACAATTCAGACTCATTAGGGAACACTCCGAATCTCCTGGCAATTACGTTACCCTTATAATTTTTTCTATCAAGAGAGGGCCCCGTAGTAGCAACAAAAGGAGGGTCAAACATTATAGTATTAAAAGTCTCATCCCCAAATGGCAGTGATCGCGCATCCGATTTTAATACACCAGGAGCTTGTGGATCAATATCAAATTTGTTAGGAGGATCTTTAACTCCTTCTTTATAAAATTTACCAGTACTGTAACATGGGTCAAGCTCTATATCAGTAGAGCAGTGTAATTTTATAATGTTCTTCAAAATCTCTTGATCTGAATATCCTACTGATTTAATCATAATTTAAAGAGATTGCCTTTATTATTATAGTATCTGTTGTATACATTCATATAGAAAGTGGTATTTGTCAATAGTACTCTCAACATGCCAATGCCCACAATAAAAATCTTTAAAATTGGTACACCCACAAACATGCTCTAAATATTTTCTTGTAGGATCATTATCTACATAAAAGCTCTTAAATTGTTTTATTAGTACTTGTGCTACATCTTCTGGAGCTGTGTGTGCCAGGATATAGTCCACGGTATACTGATGCTCCTCTAATTTTTGCAACCCGTGATCCATCTCTGCTGCGGAGGCTACCTCTTCTTTCCACCAGGACACTCCGGAAATGCGCAAACTTCGATCGATACTGGTAGCCCCACCAAAAATGAAAAATTTTTTATCATCAATAGTATAAATCTCTCCCCTTTTAAGATGGTAGACAGTTTCAGCAACTACTCCTACAGTCCCCCCAAATATTTCCTTTTGGGGTAAACTGTAAAGTCTTGGATGATTCTCATGATTACCACATACAAAAGCAATTGAATATGGCCTGTCATTAAGCCATGATGTTAAATATTTCTCATTTTTAGTTTTTGTATTATTAAATATAAGTCCACAATCCCCCAATATAATTAAAAGATCTTTTTTAGTTAAAGTTTTGCTTGGCTTCCACTTTCTAAAAGATAATCTATCAAAATTGTTATGGGTATCTCCTGTTAAGAATGTTGCCATACTATCTCTATGATCTGCTTTCCTGGTATCTTTTGATAGAATTGCAATATTCCATCTGTATAGGTATCCTCTGAGGTATGCGTGGTATTCGTCGTTATACTACACACTTTGCCTGGGATGAATATATCCGTAGAAAATATAGAAGATGTATCACAAGTATATTCAATATAAAAGGTATTTTTGTTATTATGAAATACAGGATTTAAACCTGCTATTTTTTGTGGATAAGCTCTGGTAAGTTCTTTCATTGTTGCATTAGGATTTCCGTTAGTATCAAGCAATCCATAAGCGCTATGCTCTTCTTTATCGTACGACCACCACAACCAACTCATATGATATTTATCTGCAAGATTAGAAAAATCATTTATACTGTTAACTTTATTTTTTATAGAGGCACTGAGACCGAATTCTCCGATAATAAAAGGACTTTTTATTATCTGTGCTTCTCGGGCTTTAGATTTAATAGCTAATTTCATTAGCCATTTATCTATGATATTGTATGTTCCAATATCATGGCAGAATGGAGGATAGTAATGGGGTATAAAATTTCTCCAGTGAGTATAGACGTTTTTAATAAGGAGCGAGGGAATACCCGTGCTACCCCATATAGCTGGTTCATAAAAAAATGGTATTCTATAAGACTTTAATGATCTTGTAAGTTCTATGTACTGATAAAATTCTGCGAGGACCTTTTTCTCAAATTCAAAAAAACGTGGCAAAGTTGGAAAAGGCTCGTTCATCACATCTATGCCAATAATATTCGGGACGTTTATAAACTGTTCCTGAAGATGCATAAGCATATTAGTATAACTCTTTTTTAAGGAGATGCTACCCCAGAAATGTTCATAGGATTTTCTTACAGCTTTCTGTAAATAATTTTTATACCAGATTTTTTTTGCTTTAAAAGGATACTTCTCTTTAGGTAAGGTCCAATTTGGAAAACCGTTTCCTAAGAACTTCCCATTATAAAGATCCTGGTGAACATCCAATATAACAGAAATACCAAGATCATTAAGTATTGCTATATGCTCTTTTACTTTTCTTATATAATTGAGATTGTACTTTCCTTTTTCAGGCTCAAAAGCCTCCCAGTAGATCAAGAATCGTGCTAAGTTAAAACCATGTTTTTTTAGTTTTTTATAATCTTCCAGCTTATGCCAGGGAAGATTATCGATCGCCCATTTGGAAGAATTACATATATTAACGCCATGAAAAAAAAGTATTCTTTCTTCCTTGTCATGGAAATACTTTGTTCTTTCTTTTTTAGGAGATCTTATGAATTTATAAATAAAGCTAAGGAAAGGGATTACTAAAATAAATATGAAAAAGCCAGAAATAAAAAGAGAGTACTCAGTCAATATACAACTCGTGAGTAGGTTCGGTAGCAATTACTAAATAACTCTGCATATCTACCCATTAACCCCCACTTACTGAATCTTGTACGATCAGGTTTAAGAATACCACTGAAATGTATAATTTTAATATTGTTTAGTATATCTTTTTTATAGCTGAAATACCATCCAACACTTAAGTCGTCTTTGTACCGGGATCTAAGTAACTTATCAAATACAGGCATTTGAAAATTATATTGATAATCACTACTTGGTGTAATACCATTTTCTATGCACCATAGAGATAATGCACTTTGATCTGCATACACGAGAAAAGGACCAAAATCGTTTGTAATCTTGAGGAGAGAGTCAAGATATTGTTTAGTCCGATATGCCTTGGGTATTAAAAATACCCCTGCATTGACCATATCCATGTGCTTAGGGTAAGTAAGACCATGTTCTTGTAGAAGGGGGTCGACAGCCTTTCTATATGTTTTATTGTTTTTTATAAAATAGGCTTCATACGCCTTACTATTAGAAAGTACCTGGACTTCTTTAAAAGGTAGGTTATTCTTTACTACAAAAAATTCTGTTTTTTCAAACAAATCATCTAAGGGGGATAGTACAATAGTATCTGCATCAAGATGCAGGATATTATCGTACTCATCATATTCGTTAGTCCATAGGAGGTACTTAAAATATACCATCTTAGAAGGGACTTCTTCATGGTACCATCTATAAGAGAATTCCTTAGGTAAATCCTGTTTTAGATATAATCTTATATCTTCACGATAACTAAGCCAGTCTATTCTCTCTTTTCTCCAGCCACTATAATGTACTAGTAATATGGGATGGTTTGGGTAATTGTCTAACAGGCTATTATAGCAGTGCATGAAATAATGCCAATGCCGGTCATCCAGGGCGATAAAAATAGCGTTATTCATAATAAAATGTGCCTCTGACCAGATTCGAACTGATATTGACGAAGGATTAGAAGCTTCCGCTTTGCCACTAAGCTACAGAGGCATATACTCATGCCATTTTCAGATTTTTAAACATTTCACCAGTATCAAAGCAAGCTATACCAGTAAGTTGGTTATCAAGATCAGGTTCTTTAAAGATACTAAAAATCTTTTGAGTTTCTCCTAATGATGTCTCCCATTTTCGTAACTCTTTAAGATTCCTTACCCCTAAGAAAACTATAGTACTATTACCCCATTCTAAAAATAGAGCGGGGAAATTAATAGCATATTGTGCAAGGGCATGAGATCCCTGCACAATACAGAATTTTTCTTGTAAGTCAAGACGCACTAATACATACATTTTTTTCTGTATGGGCATCTCTGATCTCCTGGATGAGGGGAATATTCGGCATATTGCTTTTTTTAGGTCGCTCAATAGTCTCATAAGATTTCCCCCTTAGCATAGAATAGGCAATATGGTGATGCCTATAATTTTGAGATAACTTATATAGTTTACTAAAAAAGCTATTGTCGCAGCCACTATGACTTTTCTGGTAATCTTTTAATTCTTTTTTAGTAACGCGAATAATTACAACTTGTTCTTTAAGATACTTCTTTAAATTAGCTAAATACGACATAAATAACGTCTCCTGTATTAGTGTTTAATTGATCGACTAAACTACCTGCTAATAACACAAGAGACGTTAAGGGGGCTTAAAGACTCGTATCTATGTATCGGTGATCTATAACATAATATTTCCTTTTAAGGTATATCTCATTTTTATATCCCGCAAATTTTCAAAAAGTTATGTGCATCATTCCAAGAATATAATCCTGGCAGACAATGACCAGCGAATCTTCTTGAAATTGAAAGTATTTCTATCTCTAAAGCCCTTGAGAATTGCTTATGGATATCAAAGCATAAAAGCCTGGAATTTTTCTCAGTACATCTTATGGAGATATCCCAGCCATCTTCCCCGGCGCTCATATCACATATAATAAGGCCTTTTTCTATAACATGCCGTTTTATATTTATTGCAAGATTACCACTACGATCAATAAGATTATCAACATCTGCTGTTTTAAGGGCTTCTTCCATACTTTCCTTAGCGACACCCTGAGTTCCCTTAATTACTACTTTCCAAGATTCCATTACTCCGAAGAAATGCGGATTAGCAGCGAGGATGTTACCAAACTCACGGGTATTGCTTTTAAGCCATTCGAACTCTTTTGTAGCAATACCATAGCGTTTTTTCTCTTCATCTGTCTCAGGTTTGGCTTCATCAAGATGTTCCTTGAAAAAGTCAGCTTCGCCCTTCATAAGGGCTGCCATAGCTATTGTTGCTTCTTGAAGATCCATAATAAGATCCCCCATAAGTTTAATTTTAGATAATTTCTCTGCTTTTTCTTCGGCACCACTCAGCTGCATACCCTAATTGTTCTGCCCATTCTTCAAAATGATGAGGTTTGAGATCTGGACCTTCACCTTTCATATATAATCCAGTAATATCATAGCCATTACCTTCATCACTTGTGAACGTGAAACTATTCTTACTAAATCCCATAACTCTAAGATTACAGACAATATCCACATTAAGTGGACGCTTAATTTTTTTAGCGTCGTCACTCATTTTTACCTTCTTCACCAAATAGCGTACACCTGTTGAACCCTTTTGGGAGATCAGCAAAATCTAATAGCCCTGGAAAAAATGATCGATAAGTAAGGAGCAACATTACAAAAGAGGGTTCGATTACATCAGCTTCTAAGTACTTATCAATAGTCCCGCGACCAAGACCAAATATTCGTTCAAGGCTGGATTTATTATATTTATTTTCTTCAAAAAATTTAAGTATATTGATCACTGATGCCGTTATTGATCTATTCATAGCAGGGACTACCGCAGCATCGTAATCTCCCAAAGTAACACTTTCATTACAATGAGTACATTTTGTGGTAGTAAAAGAAAAATGTTCAATACTCCCGTAAGGCTCCTGAATTACCCAAGTAGTCATTTCTTCTTTAGCATTTTCTGCCCCACAAACTGGACAATCTATTTTAGTTTCTTCCATAAGACTTTCTTATGATATAAGGCATAACTTTCATTTTATTAATATAATATGATAACAGAGTTTTTTAAACTGAATATTATGTAACATCTTAAATTTCAGGAATGACCACACCCAGTTTATCAGATAACCACTGAGACACAAGTTTTCTGTGGCAAAATTTATCAGGCGTCTCATAACAGAGTAATACAGCGTAAGGCCCTAAATCATTAAATACTTTTACAGGATCGAGTTTATCGAGAATCTCTTTATAGAACTGCTCTGTATAGTATATCTGATCCCCATCCTCTTTATATTTTTTAAAAAAGCTGTAGAGAGGAGCTAATTTTTTATACTCTCTCCCAGTATACCATGAGGGGGCTTTCCCTGCTATAGAAACAGCATTAGGGTGCCGAGCTGATTTAGCATAGTAAGATGTATTCATAGCATTAAAATAAATCAGGTATCAATCACCAAGCCATTTTTTATGAAGATTCCAGTAAGCTTCTGTTCTCATAAAATCCACCAGTTGTTCGTTTATCTCTTTTCGGTATGGGCTATCTTTTTTTAAAGCATACCCATAAGCTTGCCAGTCAAACATTGGTCCTGATATCTTAAATTTATTCTTACCTTTATGCTTTACAAAATCTTTAATAGTTGGCATATCAAAAACTACGGCATCAACTTTTTTCTGATCCAGTAAAACATACGCCTCACTAATATTACGAACCGCTATAACATTACAACCAAGATTATTAAGGTATGTTTCTGAAGTCGTCCCTTCTTCGGTTGCCACGACTTTACCTGGCAGATCTTCAGGGCTGCTGATTGCATAGATTTCCTGTTCTTGTTGCAGAGCCATATTCATGTTAGCGGTAGCATACGGAAGAATGAAGTATATTCCGATTGTAGCCATAATAACTGTAAGAATTTTACCAGGGACTGATTTTGGTACAAAATCTCCGAAACCCATTGTAGTGGTTGATACATTAGCATAATAGTAACTATTAAAAATGCCTTTTAAGGGCTCATCTGGGGAAAACTGACTCTCTTTACGTGCAAATCGTTTTTCCAGAAAGAATATTAGGATACCATATAAACCTGTAAATATTAGAATTAAAAAAAGCATAGGTCCAATATTCGAGATATATCGGAGGATAGTCTTGAATGGATTAATCCTATCACTTTTGTTAATAAGTATACTTAGTCCACTGTTGAGGTATGGGTGTGTGAAGTCAACCTTACATTCTCTTTCTCCTGTGATCGTAATACCTGATGTAGCACAGTCATAGATGCCGCTATCAACACCATTTATGAGATCAGTAAAATTTTCAGGAATGACATATTGATATTGGTGCCCAGCTCTTTTTAAGACAGAATCAAGAACATCGATGTCAAATCCTGTAGGCTCCTTATCTTTTTCTATTATAACACAAGGAGGAAAATCATATAATGCCACTTTAAGAGTATCTGCGGACAATGAAAAAACTATGACCATGAGGAGTAGAGACTTTTTCACAGCACCCCCGAATTATTAAGCTATTTTTTGTTGGGACTTATTAATATACAGAAATTTCTGCATATTTATAGCAGCTGCTTCTATTCCGTATAAATCATAATCCAGTTCTTTAATGACTTCAACTGGATCAGCTCCTAATAATGCTAAAGTATAGAGGATAGCTGGCATAACAGTCCCAATATCTTTTACATAGAAATTTATATCATTTTGACCATAAAAATTCTTTTTGATATCTTCTTCCAAGGTACCAAAAGCCATAAATCGTGCAGCACACCATGCAATATGATTTCCGTGGAGGATAGTGCGCATGGCATTACTATTGGCATCCCTGATAGCTATCATAAGCATATCAACGACATTTTTTTCGGTAAAAAGAATGTTATCAACACTTAAAAATGCGCTGATACTTTTTGCAAGGGATAGTGCAGGAAGTTCATTACTCTTTTTGGTACTTTCCGGAAGGTTATCATAAGGTATAAAAAAAGGATTGAATACCTTATCTGAATCTTTAGCTTTCCCAGAGATACCCAGTCTTAACTTTGCCTCAGAAGATAGATCTCTCACAAATACTGGATTTTTTTCTTCCCCAGTGAATGTATAGTCTCCCATAGGAGATCCAGCGTAAGATAGCTTAAAAGTTTTCCCTACTGGGAAAAATCCTTGAAAAGCTTCCTCGTCATTTTCTATTAGCTTTTGACAGCCATTGTACCATACATCATGGGACATATGTGTCGGAATACTGATATTTTCAATCAAAAAGAGATAGAGGGCATTACCACTGTTAGGGATGCTAGTAGCTTTCTCAAGTGGATACCGCATAGAATACCTCCAATGTTATTTTATATATGGTAAAACGAAGGTAAGTAGTGGTAAGCCTACCTACCTTGTGTCGACAACCCAGCTATCAGCCTGATCATCGCATTTTATTCCGTTTTATTAGCTTTTGCTTTTAACTGCGCAAGACGATTTTTAGCAGTAGAATTGCCTAAAGCAGCTGCTGTAGCAGCATCTAAGGATGAGTCAGCAGAGCCCTCTTCCTTGAGTGCCTGGCTCTTAATAAGTCTCTTCTTGGCTGCTTCCTGACGTTCTTTGAAAGAAGCAAGGGCGCTGGTCCCAGAAGAAGTGGAGACTTTTGCCAAAGTTTCATTTGCCTTAGCAGCATCAGTCATAGCTTTTATAGTGACAAGATCTGCCCCAGCCTGATCAAGGCTCATTTGCAGTTCGTTTTTATTTTTTATCTGTCCTTCCAGAACCTGCTTCTGAGTATTGAGCGCAATTTCTAAACTCGATATTTGTTGCTCGATAGAAGCAGCTTTATTTGCATGTTGCTCAGCAAGTTCATTCTGACCGGCTTCAGATAATGCTAAAGCATCTGCATCATGTTTGGTTACGGCACTCCGGAGATCTTTGACTTTATCTTCCAGGATAGCGATCTCTCCCTTAACTGACCCAATGTTTCCTTTTATCATCCTTAAGTCAGAGTTCATTTGCGCGAGATCCTGCTTGCCAAATTCAACGGCGTTAGCATCTTCAATTGCATCAGCCTTTTTTTGAGCCTCTGCACTTGCAGCTCTTCCTACATTTTTAAAAAGATTCAAGAAACCCATGTTAGATTCTCCCATTTTAAATTCCTCAGATAAGGAAGTGTGTTAATCGATGATGGTTGAAATTTTTTCGACACCCTTGAGAACCATGACCAACACCCATCCGAGTGCTGCTTCCAATTCATTCGCATCAAGATTTTCGATCTCAAGATTTTCCTTGAAAAAGATCTTCCCACCGTTGATTGCAAATTTTCCATGAATAGCTTCATTGTTCAAATCCAGAAGGCTTTTGAATAACTTAGCTTGTTGGGAGACTTCCAATGGGATATCACAAATTTCAGCACCAATACAAACCAAAGTTTCTTCGACATCAAGGATACAGGTAGCTCCTTCAGGACCTGTAATTTCGAAGATATCCTCCCGAATGTTGGTATAAGAGATACCCTCCATATTACAAAGGACATCAAGAATTTTACCGGCATTTTCCATTTCAATTGCACTTGGTCCGCTCATTAAGGTATCCTCCATTATTTTACGTGAAACATTTCAAGATCATTTTTTCTAATTTCACAGCCATACCATATCTCGACATAGCCACCAATTTTATCGCCTGTCCACTCAATGAGACAAAGAGGATTACCCCGTGTATCATCATTGGTAAAATAGTCTGCTATTGTTTTACAATTCACCATTTCCGATTCCGTAGAAGTACATTCTACACCGAAATTACTTTGTCCCTGCTTATCCCATGTTACAGCAAGTAGATCTTCCCCAAAATGAAGATCTACTTCAAATCTATCTGTTAAATCCTCACCATTTTCAATGAAAATTCCCCCAAAGTTATCTGAAGGACCGTCCCCGTCTAAGTAGTAAACCCGAAGATCAAAATCTCCCCCTACCTGTCGAACGACAAGCATAATCTGTTGTGCACCTACATCCGGAGAAGCTTGATAAGATGCTATGTAGCATGTGAGACAAAATATCCCTTCAGGATGCTTATACTTTCTAATTTCAATAATAGTGAAATCCACCTCTAATTTTTTAAACTCTATTTGAGTCTGAAGATCAGATAAGGTGAGGATATCACCAACATCATAGTTAAGGACATTTGAAATATCATTCATATTATTAAAACCTTTTTACGATAAACACAACAAGTACAACTGCTCCTACGATCAGTATGAAATAGATTAGAGCAGTAACAGGATTTGACTCATGAACAATTATAGGGCGTCCGCTATCATCCCATTGACCATAACCTGATTCTCTCATCATGGAGTTATTTACCATCATCTGATTTGCTGCTAATGCTACCATGACATGAGTCATTGGATCGTAATAGCCATAACCATAATGACCTCCTGGTAGCATTCCGTAGGAGGAAGGAACGGAGGTATTATTAATAATGATAGTTCTTGGAATATTCGTGGGTTGAACTGCCGGTGGAGTAGGGGTATTGTACTGATTGCTGGCGGATAGTTTATCACGGAAAGCTTTTTCAGCATTTGCTTTAGACCCATATGTTTTAGCTGCAACGTTATTCTGACTCGCCACAGCTTTTGCT
>Ga0184631_10000054_pt1 | contig 18603 bp, 38 predicted proteins | sample PLM4_90_b1_FD_133160 | JGI IMG/M metagenome (GOLD analysis project Ga0184631, IMG submission 133160) | Groundwater sediment microbial communities from an aquifer in East River, Colorado, USA - PLM4_90_b1 | ecosystem: Environmental > Terrestrial > Soil > Riparian zone | place: USA: East River... | reverse complement strand
ATTGTTAAAAAAATGGGGGGAGGTGTGATTTGCCCTCCCCCGGATTACATCACCGGTGCCCAACATCACTTTACTTTACCGATGCACAACCGTATCATATCATACCGCACCATACACTACCTAAGCCAAACATCACTTCACATTACCGGTGCAATACCTTACCTTACTGTACATTACCATACCCTTACGTCGCCTAGTTATACTATCACTTCTCCACTGCTTTTGTACTGATGTGCAGCAATTTACCCGGCCTGAACTTGCACACTCTCCTTTCCGGGACATAGTAGGACTTCCCTTTGGGGTTCAGTACATTCTTCGCCTTATGCGTCACCATCTCAAATACCCCGAACCCCCTGAGTTTTACCTTTTCTCCCCGGATACAGGCAGAGAAGATGGCCGAGATAAAGAGTGAGATGATTTCAGATACAAGCATTGGCGTAAGACCTAGTTTGGCGCTGATCTTTTCCACAATATCCTGTTTAACCAATGTTTTTCCCGCCTTTTGTTATGTGGAGAGGATATGGCATGCCATCTGTGTCGCACCCCTAACAAAGTTGGCGTCTATCTCCATGTCACCTGCTATTTTTTGCAGATCGCAAAGGACTGACTCTTTGGCATAATATGGTTGCGTGTTTGCAGGTTCCTCGATAAATTCTTTTTGATACTGTGTTTTGTCGAGGCAGAGGTCTTTCACGCACGTTTTGCATATCCACTTCGGGAAGGTGCCTTTGTTCCCCGGCCCAGGTTTTATTATTGCCTTCCCGTCAAGGGGGGTCCGCTTATTAACATAGGTAAGCTCACCTTGGGTGTCTTGGGAGATATATGCCCTAAGCTCTATCTCGTTGCGGCACATTTCAGATGAGCAAGTGACGATATCCCTGTAAAAGGGCTTCCCGTCTGGTGTCCTGAACACGGCGCGGCCTTTATACATCTCCTGGTCTTCTATCTTTTTCTCAGGGCGGATGAGGATGCGCTTCTTTTCCTCCTTCTCCTTATTGACCTTATTCAGGATGTCCATCATGGTCTTGTTGTACTCTCCCATGTTGCCAAGATGCTCATCCAGTCTGTCTCTCAACCGTTCCGGGTCTCTTGGGTAGATGGGGAGAAGATGGGACATGATTTGCCAATGCGTTGATTTTAGCCCATCTTTTTCCCGGAAGAAGTCGCCCCCCTCTTTGTAGGCAACGAGTGTCCCATTGTCCAGCACACTGTACTCATTCTCTGGGGTGCCTGGGGGGAGCATGTATATCCAGTGATGATCGTGTATTCTGATCTTTGCCAGGAGAACCCCACACTCTTCTACGAAAAATTTGTATTCCATACGCTTCGCCTCCACTTCCCTTGTTGGTGTGTTCCCTACATGGTATTTATCGCAAAATTTGCAGTGGTAGGTAGTTATAAGGAGTCCTGTGCTATCGGTAAGGCTTTTTGCATCTCTTTCCGCCATGGATTTAATAGGGTAAGCTGTTTTTCTCGTGCAGTAAAACGTCCTGTCTTCTGCCGCGAACTCATTTGTTGTGGTCATCTCCTTCTCCTTTTATAGTCCGGCACAGCATCCATGCCGCGCCGCGAAACACTTTGTCATCTACTCCCTTGTCCATTGCCATCTGTTCGAGGATGGTGAACAAGTCTTTCTGCAAAGGGGTCACTCCCTTAAAGGGAGTATGAACAGTCTTGGTGGCCGGTAGGGGTGGGATAGCAGTAGGTTCGGGGGGGACAACCGGAATCTCTTGAGTCACGGGGGGAGATGGCTCGGAAGGCGGTAGAGAAACATCTTTGGGGCAGGTAATATGCACCCATTTATTTGACTTCGGCTTTGATGGTCTAGCACTTGAGTCGATGGATTTATTTGATGAAACGAGGTGTGGGAGACCATCGTGGAAGGACACGGAGGCTCGTAGGTTGATCGGCCCTTTACAATTTTTGCAAGAGTGTTGGGAATTTACATAGTAGGCACCGGAGGGATTTTTAGTGATCTCATTACCTTTATAGAAGAATTTTCCGTCTTTTTCTTGGAAGGTGAAGTATAACCCCCCTTTGAAACTCCTCATCTCCGGGGAAGGGGTGGTAAGGTCTGTTGGAGCGGACGATGAAGGTACAGACACTCCATTCAGACAGTTCCCGCAAAGCCAGTTTTTTGATCTTTTTGCTGCAACTTGGGCGCTGGTGAAGGGGGTAAATTTCTGGAAGCGGCTGTATTTGCCGTTGGTAAGAGTGGCGCGGGTTTTACCGGGGATTCTGGCGTTGCATTTATAGCACTTTTTCTCATCGAATGCAAAGGGGTGCTCAGTGCTGGTTTGGTAAATTTCCCGTCCGTTAAAAGTCCCTAACAGGGCTGACTTCTTTTTGATTGATTCGATGTAGGTGGAAGGGTCGAAGAGTTCTTCTGTATCATTGTAGGGAGGGTAAGGCGTATGTTGTCCGGGGGCCGGTGCTTTTTTCTTGCTTTCCAAGAGGAGTTGCTGGCACTCAAGGTTGGTCATCCCTGATTCTTTGAACTCCATTACGGTAAGGTGCTGGTAGTTCCGGTAGTAGGGGTCGGGAGAATTGTCGATATTTTTGCAGCTTTCTCCCTTGAGTTTAAAGGCTATTAACTCACCTTTCTCTAAAACATCCTTCATGTGTAGATTGATGTCGGGCGGGATGTTGAAAAGGTAGAGGTTGCCTCCTCCGTCATGGAGTTTGACCACATTCATCTTACGGTTTTTGTCAACGGAAATTAATTTTGCCATTGCTGCTCCTTTCGTAAGGAATTTTTTGCCCTCCATGGAATATAGAAAAGCCCGGAAATTCGGGATTAAGGTATTTTTATCAACGATATTAGTTGATAAGAAACCATAAAGTTATTGAACTGTCAAGGTTTTTCTGAGGCACAGGCAGAGTGGCCCGTCCATTTTCCGGGGGAGGAACGCAGAATTTGACCTGAGACAGACAGGCTGGCTGGATGAATGGGATGATAAGGGCCGAGGCGGAAAGTCCAGCCACAGGTCAAATTTGGAAGCGTGAGGGGTATTTTTGAGAGATGGCCCAGGTGGTTTTTGGGCAAAAGAAAAGGGGTCGGTTTCCTGACCCCCCACTCCTTTTATTCACACCCCCTTCCTCTTCTTCAACTTCTTGGCGAATGAACCACCCTTCTCCTTGGCGTTCTCCCGTGGTTCCTGATCCCATAAGACCGATTTGCATTTTGGGCAAACATGGGGTCTGCCCGGCTTCATGGGATACCACTCATTGCCACAGCGCGTTCTCAGACAATGACATTGTTTGATTACGAGTTCTTCTGTCATAAGCTATTCCTCCTCTCCATCAGGTTCCGGCATCCTTGCCTTGATTTCCGCAACGGCGTCCGGGTCGATAAACATCATTGGCAGGCTGTCGGGGATGTCGGTGTTGAATAATTCCCTGGCGACTGTCCGCCGCATGTGAATCAAAACCCCTGTCCTGTAGGCATTTTCGGGTTTTATCGTGTGGCCTGTCGGCGTACTCTTTTCAGGGTCACACTCCACTAAGGCGATATAACCGTCTTTGTGAAGTTTTTCATGCTCAGGGCAGAGGCCATTTCCTGTTAATGTGGAGTGGTCGAACTTATCACGGAGGCGCAAATCCATCAGTATGGCCCCTGTGTCGTAGTCTTTGCCACAAACCATACAACGATTTTTCTCAACTGTTACATAACTCTTGTCACTCATTGTGTTCACCCCCTCATAAGCTATTTACTCTCTTCTAAGCCGCTTTCCCAAGTGTCACCTTGAGAGTGCGCTTCGCCCTCTTCTCACGGTAGATAGGGCCAGTTATAACAAGCTCTGAAAGCTCTTTGTGGCACTCCGTCCAAACCATTTGTTCTTTTCCGATATACCGGCCATAGAATCCATTCAGGCCGAATGTCAGCGTAGTATTCGCACTCGCTGAGAGAAAGACAATGTTGCCGTCAAATGGCCCCCCATGGAGGCTGTGTCTTATTTTATTCTCAACCATTTTTTTCACCCCCTTCCTCACTTCCAATTATTGACACAGGCATTGCAGTTCCAATAGTGGTTGAACTGTTTACCTCTCAGTCTCTTAACTAGGTTGCCGTTATCGTCGATTATCACTACCTTGGAGCGTCTTACTGTCAGCCCTCCATGGTCGTCTTCAAATTTAGATGAGGGTTTGAGCGTAAGGTATCCGCAAGCGCATATGCCCTCAATACTATCCTTTTTGACAGTCTGGAGACTCCTGCCAGCCTCATAATGCGATTGTATGCCAGATGCACCCCACATAATTCACACCTCCCTTCAAAGAAAGAGTTCCTTGAGGAGCTTGATGACTTCGGGATGGAAATAGACAGTCCTATTCCTGTCCTTGTCACGGAGCTTCCCATTATTGATAACTTCAGTAAGCACGTTGGCCAGCTTGTCAGGCTGTGTCTTGTCGATCAGTGTTATAAGAATGCCATATTGTATCTTGAAGTCATGGAATTCCGGTGTCCAGTTATTGCCAAGGTCTTTTGAACTTATCGTGAAAGCCCCATGGCCAAGTCTCTTTATACTCGGATTGTCGGGGAGGGCAGATATAGCGGCCTGTAGCTCTTCCTTAATCTTGTGGATGGCCTCTTGCTGCGCTTGTAGTCCTTTCTCAACGTCAGTCAATTTCATCCTGTTCACCTTCTTTCTTTACCTGATCTCAACCGCTCCGACACGGTTGCCGTTGATGTCATATAGCCCGTCAAAATGAGGGTGTCCATATTCCTCAAACTCATCGGCAAGTTTCCGCAGAATCCGCGCTATCTCCGGTCCCCGGTTATCATCTTCAAAGGCTGCATTGTCCAGCTTAATTGCCAGTTGTAACTTCATCCTCTCCACCCCCTTTTTTTACGGTCACGGCACAGGGCTAGAAGCGTTATAGCCGCGTGTCTCCGTACCTCGACATCTAATTTCCCGTTCTTAAAATCCAGCATGGCGGGGTGCTGTTGGAAATGCAATATGCAGTCATCACAGAGCATTGTGTTCCCGAGCTTTTTGCCACCGCACGGGCATACAGTCCCATCGTAACTCATGCTATTCACCCCCTTCATCATCCCCTACTTCCCATACAGCCAACCCGACAAACTCCATCTCTTCCCACTTGGCGCGGTAATATGCTTGCCCTCCCTGCTTTCCATCTTCACCCAGGGCTTGAACATACCCTTGCGCTCCCCACTCTTTCATTTCCGTGATTGTCATCATGCAGCATGCAAACATTGGATTTTTGACAGTGGGGGATAACTGTACAACTGCTCCCACTCTGATATGTAATTTCTTATTCTGTTCCACTCTCTTCACCTCCCTTTTCAAACGGGTTGCAGGGGTTTTCCCCAAAATCCTCGCCATCCGTGCTACCTGACGGGTTATAAAACCAATACACCTTGCGTCTTGTCTCGGCGTTACGGGACACGCACGGGTCAAAGTAGTCCCTGACTACTTCTTCGGTCCCTTCCGTTACCCACCCCCTGCTAGTCAATATTACGCAGGGGACAGTTCTGACCTCCCGCCTAGAGACGATGATCCCGAAGCTGGCCAGGAATTCAATTGATGGGATTCTCATCCTCTTCACCCCCTTCCATTGCACAGACTTGAGACTGCGCTTGTGCATTAACAGGGACTTTACGCCCCTGCCTCTCTGCAAATTATGTCAAATTACACTCATAAAACCTCCTTAACTGTATGTAGAATATGCTTCAATACTCATCAGGGAGAAGCAACGTAGTCACAGAGCGATCCCACTCTGTAATTATCCATAGGGTATTTTCCCCAAAACCCTTGGATTTCCCTTTTGACGGGTCGATGGTGTAGGCTGCAACGATACGGCCCTTATTGACAGCGGCCTCATCATTTGTGGCCTTGTCCCCCTTGCAGGTATCACCCCAATCACCGGTTCTGTACCTGTCCAGGCATGCCGTGAAATGTCCGGCAAGCTCCGGGTTTTTTTCGATGAGGGCTTGCACCCCTATCGTCATAACTACTTGACCTAGCTTAAGATTGATCTTCTTTGCCATGCTGTTCACCTCCTTTCTATGCGTGTCCACCTACGCAAAGCGCCTCGTAAGCGGCCTTAGTATTTGCCTTCTCCCATATTGCCATCCTTCTCCAGCCATATAGCGACTGTTCCTCTGGTTCCCACTGGTTACTCAGGCTGAGAAGCGCCTGGATCATTTTGATCCCTTCCTGTTCTTCAGGCGTCATGTGATTCACCCCCTGTCCACCCTATAGCCACCAGATGATAATGATCCCGGTGTTTTGACACTCTGCCGATTTGCCAGCTAAATCCTTGGGGGAGTAGGGCTGAGTAATAGTTCTTTGCAAGGATTTTTGCCAGTACCCGGTAGGCATCGCCTATGTGATTGTATGGTAAACGCATTGTCTTACGCATAGTTACGCCCCCCCTTCCTAGCCCCACTCTGCCTTTTCATAGGCCGGTAAACGGCTAACTATCATCCCGGCCCAACGGTTTGCTATCTTGTCAAGTGCCTGATATAGCGGCTCGTTATCCGTGTCTCCTTCACATGCCTGATAGAGGAAACAGCGAAGGGACTTGTAAGCTTGTAGGCGGGTGCAAAGCTCATGCTGGAACTTGTATGGTCGTGCCTTAGTCCCGGACTCATTAGGGGCATCCTCGCTATACCTTGCCGCCAAGGAACGGCAATTAAGGTTAAACATGGCCTTGCCAAGCTCCTGGCCATATGGGCCGATAAAACCGATCTCCGCAAGTTCACCTTTTGGCCATGACGTTTCACTGTCAGTGTCTATGAAACTGATTATCTGGTTTATTGTCTTGTCCTCGCATAAAAATGCGCTCATGGTGTTCACCCCATTTCGTCTATTTTATCCCGCACTATTTCAAACAAATCTTCCTTATTGTCTGCATAGAACCGATCACCATCCTCGTCCTGGATAGTCCATGTAAAGCCCCGGCGTGGATAGTTATTTTCCTGAAACATCCATACCCACTCCTTGCCGTCTTTGGAAACCAGGAAGTTCCAGTCACCCGCAGAGCTTGTCCAATCCCATACAAGGCAATGAGGGTAGCCATGTTTTTCGGCATAGGCTCTGTAATCTCCTGCACCCTTGCAGCCGGTGGCCTGTTCTGCAATGTTAGGCTCAATGATCTCTTCAATGATCCTCTTTCTCACGCGATTCACCCCCTTCCTATGCTATCCGCCGAAAGTCGAAGCAATCGGCGTCTTTTGATACAACCCCCCTGAATGTCATGCCGTTGCGCCGGAAGATAATCACTTTGCCTCTGAAATCCACATCTTCACTAACCACCAGTCCGGTGAAAGTCCTTATCTGGGTGTCGGTATGGTAGAAAAACCCTCCCTGGCCGATTTCACAATTTTCGTCAAGACCTTTAATCATAGCCTCGTCAAGAGCCTTGTTGTGGGCTTCTGCCTCTTCCGTGGTAATGTCAATCTTGCCAAAATTAGGCTCAAAAACGCCGTGGCCCTCAAAATACAAAAGGTTGCCCAGACACTGTTCATCTTCTCTGTCCTTGTAGGTGATAAGGCTTCCCAGGTTGAGAAGGTCATCTCTTGTCAGTACCGATTTCTTTGCCATTCTATTCACCCCCCTCCATCTACCCCCCCCCATCTTCTTGATGAAGTAGCCTACCCGATCTGCAAGCTCTTCCTTGGCGTACTTGTGGCCGAAGTAACCCCAACAGGCGTCTTCCCACTGGTTGCCGGTCATAGGGTTTGGCTTACCATCTTCCCCTCCGCCGGAATAGCCGATAATCCCTTGTTCATCAAGGACTTCCCATTCCGGGCTTTCCGGGTCTTCACTGACATTTACGGCACAGTCAACGCAGACCCCATAGACATCCCCGGTAAGGAACTGGTCGTATGTCTCAACCTCGCCTTTCAGGCACTCAGCGGCACGTTCCCGGTCCTTGGCTGTGACATGCTTAATCGGCGCAAGGTCTGGATTTATCTGGCCTTTTTTCAATTTCTTAGGCCGGGCCATTTCCTTCATGATCCTTTCATGGGAAACGTAAATCCAACCGACTTGACCGGAATCCCACTCGGCATGCTGTGCGCGGCCTATGAAAGAGCCGGTGGACATAGAGATGCCGGAATGGTCATAGAGGAACAGGGGGAGGATGACATAGTGCTTCTCTATGAGTTTGTGTACCTCTACTATTTCCATTTCATCCGGGTTTTTATCGGTGTAATCGGAGATAAGGTTGCGGAAAAAGTTCTCTGCACTGTCAGTCCTCTGCTCATCCCCAAGGTTGTAACGCCTATGCCAGCAGACCATTTTCCCCAGGTTGTCATACTTTCTAGGGCTTTCCGGGTCTTCATCCCGGCAGAGATAGCCGATAACAGCCCTCTTGCCGTCAGAAGAGTATTTGACGACCTCACTGCCATCCACAGGCTCAAACCGGACGGGAAGCTCGTTGTCGCCGTCTGTGACGTAATAGCTCGGTGCATGTTTTACTGTCTTGACTCCCATGATATTCACCCCCTTACGGTGCTTTTGCTGTGCTTTCCCATACAGGACACTTCACTGTTACGTCTACCCCATTAAAGGCCATAGGGTGATCGTGGTGGAAAAACCATGCTGGCCCTTCCATCAATTCATCCGTGAGCTTGAAAGTCACAAAGTCTATGCTGGAATCAAGACCGCCACTGAAGCTCATATAGCCATCCCCCAGGTAGAACGACCCCCCCTTGCTTGTCTGGATTCCCCACTGTGCAGGGTCATCGTAGCAGTCCCATACATAGCTGATCCGCCGTATTTCCCCATCGACGAAGCGTACAAAATGCCCTTGACGTGGGCCATGTTTAAGCAGGTATTCTTCCTGCCGGACCCTCAGTATCGCTGCGTCTCTGTCGTCAAATTCCGGTCTCATTGTCTTCGCCCCCTTTTTTCTGTAAACCAGATGTAGTTGTAATGGAAACCTGCTGTATCCAGTCTGCTAGTATGGTAGCTTGTGCAATACTCCATGTGGCGCTCAATCAGTGCAGCCCACCTGTCTGTCTCAATGTTGAATGAAAACCAGTATGTCATTGTCGTTACCCCCTTCCATCCATCGACAAGGGAGGCATGGCATTTACCCCCATTAGCAAGGGATGGAGTCGCTAACCTGTTACCTTGACGTATCCCATTATCGCCAACTCCTCTATTCCATACACCTTTTTCTCCCCGCACTCTTCACAGACATACTCACGGGCATCAGGTTCACAGCCCTCTTGGAGATTGCCACAAGCTATACAGAAGCCGTTCATATCATCTGATAGCTCAGTCAATTCACATATATTCTCAAACACTGGCTGGAATACCTTCACGCCCGTTGCCTTGATCGTCGCTGGTTTTGCTTCCATGATAGTCACCTCCCCTTATATGCTTTCCAGGTATAGGCCGCTGAGATTGTCAGGACCAATGAAATAATGTATCTCCTTGTATTCTTTGTGAGTCAGGATGTAGCCTGTACGGTATTCAGCCATAAAGTAATCATCGAACCTGAATGGCTTCTCTACAGGGTCCAGGCTGTAGTCATTGCAGACATCGTAGATTGACATGCTATTCACCGCCCTTCTTCTCGCATTCATCCATAAGGAGGCGGTAAACATCCTTGCCTACCTCCTCGTTATAGCCGCGATTAACCTCCTCGTAACGAGCCAAATACCCTAGTTGGTGAACGATCAGCCGGACTGCCGCATCCTCAGAAGGCTGTACCCCATCGGCGCTTGCTTCATCGGCAGCCTTGACAAGCTCCCGAGCTATTGCCCTGATATTACAGGCACCTTGCTGAATGAAGTGGGCATTGTAGAATCTGTTCCTTGTCATTGTAGTCACCTCTTTCACTTGCTTCGACCACTGAAGGCGTGGACATTACGGCCATTCCTGGAAGGCTGAGTGCTGTTCTTTGACCAATTCTGCCTGATCTGATAGTCTTTCATCCCAGACCATTCCTCAATAGGAACGTCAGCAATCATATAGCCATGTAGAGCAAAACCATCCTCAGCAATGTAGTCCACCTGTTCAACGTGAAAGAGGGCGAATCTCCCCAGAGAGAGATACAGCCCTTGGCAGAGCATGATCGACCCCGTGGCTGGCGCTCCATTGACTTTGGAATTCCAATTAGGGGAGAGGCACATTTCAGGGACGCTGAAATAGTCGGCCAGGAACTTCCGGCCAACATCATTAACGTCAAAAAGGAGTCGTTCCATGTAGGCACAGGCTTCACCTGTCAGGCAGTTTAGGCCGTAAGTTTGCAAGTCACCCCAACCATTTATCACCGGTCGTTTGTACTCTATTTCTCTCATATTGGCTCCTTTCACTCCTTTAGGGGGAGGCTTAGGGACTATATATCATGGGAGCTACATTATACTGACTGTTTACATGTCGTCAGTTCTCAACTCCTAATATGTCCCTTATAGCTATCCCTTTTTTACCCTTTAGAGTAATGCTTATACCAGTGGTCATAATACTCCGTGTCGGTCTTTGGCCATAGTTCATACAGTCTCTTCCTCAGTTCGCCCCATTTCGTAGTTTTAACACCCTAACCATCCCCTTTCATTTGTAATATCCAGGGCTTGCCACCTGGAGGCGCATTACGGGAAGGGGTGTTTCCACCCCCTCCGTGGCTCTGCGGTTGTGTGTTAGGCTGTGATGAAGGCGTTGACGCCGACTTTCACGGGCTTGCCGTCGATCTGCACGGTGGTTGCCTGATTGCCACCACTGGAGGCGACGATCAGGGTCTTGCCTGAAGAGGAGGCGCGGGGTTTTTCCATCGGGAGGGTGATGACGAGGTTTTTCTTGTCGGCGCTAAGTTCGCATTTCATGGTGTTCTCCTTTGTGTGTGGTGTCTGGCAAGCCGTGCCAGGCGGCGTTTTGCAACGATTTTCGGCAATCATGCCTTGATTCTGGAACAATGTCAATAAAAAAATGCAATACGGCTTCTGGAGCGGTTTTGCGGACTAACCAAAAACTAAAACGGGCTTGGAAAGCGGGCTGCCAGCCGAAAAAGCTCGCAAAGCGAAAGTGGGAGCGGCTCGACGAAATTCCTTGACAGACGCTCTGGTATATGCTACAGAGTGGGGCAGATATAGGGGGATATAGTATGATAGGCTCTTTATCCGTCAGAGAGAGACTTTTGGTGAAAGGAATCGTCGAAGGACAGTCAGTTTTTGACTCGGCGTTAAACGCCGGTTACCCGATCAGCACTGCGGGTTCATACCCTTATACTGTCTTGCAGAAACCGGAGGTTAAGCAAAATCTCGAAGAAATGATGGAGAAAGCTGGCATAGGGACAATGACTCTTTTTAAGGTCCATGCTGACATGCTCCAAGCTACAAAGCCAATATCAGCGGTTGTTGGCAAGGATGCCAGTACCTCAACCATGGATTTCATTGAAGTCCCAGACTGGACAGCTCGCGGATCAGCTCTGAATATGGGTTACAAACTGAAGGGATTGTATGCTGATACAAGTGTCACCGTCAATGTTGAAAGCCATGAAGCTAGGATGCAAAGGCTAACAAACAAAACAATAGAGGCCGGATCAGGAGAATAATCCTACTTTTTTCCCACTTTTGGGGCAGACAATGAGAGCCGAATGTTTTAACCTATTGAAATCATTAGGCTATTCAAGCAACGATGTATTGATGGCATATCAACACATCATCTATCTTCTCCTCCATGGAGTGAAGGGACTAAGGCGACCTTGCTTTCCTGGACCCCACCCCCACCCCGATCCTGGTTCCATCCCCCCACTGCATACGGTGTATATATTGGACTCAGACACACTGCCACTCTCCAAATTTTCCAATTACCGAAAAATTTTTTTCCCGATTATTTGGGATTCCCTATATTCCCCGCCACCTTACATGATCCCCCTCCGGGGGCGGCCATGACCTCTTCCCCCTCCCGTACCTTCCGTCTCCATGAAGTCCTCAGCAGGGAGGGGCTATTGTCCAATAATAACAAGAGGATACGCCATTGCGCCCACATGCTGTTGAGTGTAGTGGACGAAGAGGAAGGGCGGGAGCGGAACCAGAGGGAATCCCCGGCAGAGAATTTTACCTCTTCCGAGATGGATTACTTTGATTTGCCGGGCGTATACCGTGGTAAGACAGCCCACGGATATAGCATAGGTGAAGGATGTTACTGGAACACTAACCAATATGACTGAGAGGGGGACAAGTATGGGGAATTACAGCAAAAGAGCGGTGGAAGTCGATGCGTTTCAACTAGGACTCGATGCCTTTCCCGAGTGGTTTTCCGGGGCTATCGCTGACGGGACCGTGACAATTTACACCAGAAGCGGTTCAGAAGCTCGGCGGATTTTCTGCACTATCAAGGGTCAGAAGAGAGCGGAATGTGGTGACTACATTATCAGGGGGCCGAAGAGTGAAATTTATTCCTGTGATAGTGGTGAGTTCACGCAGTGTTACGAACCTACCCCTGTTCCATCTCCAGACTCGGGATCAGTGCCGAAACTATCTATTGCGAAAGAGGGTTGACTATGCAGACTATCTACAGGTGTCATTGCGGTTACAGATGTTCTACTCTCTACGACAAACAGAGGCATGAGCGTAGGTGCCAATTATTGTCCGATGACATGGAACCCACTGAACTATGGGTGGGGATAAGCCATGGCTATCCTGGTTTATCGCTTACAGTTAATGAATAGGAGGTTATTATGGTTGATATTATGGCTACGATACTGGCGATACTACTGGCTGTTACTGCGGGGTATTTGGTGCTCGGTGTTATTTTCACTTTTTTCTTCTCTGGCGCTGAAGGTGCGAAGTTGGAGAATATCCTGAAGTGGCCTTGGATACTGTTTGGTAACAAAGGGTGAACCCCACTGCTGACAAAAAAGGGCCAGTCTACTGCCCGTATTGTAAAACGGATATCGCTACAAAGAGGATATCCCATGAGTCTGGTTTCTTTTTGTTGTCCTGCAATGGTCAAGGTCCGCACTGGCACGTTTACTGTGTCAGATGCCACAGGGAATGGATGGAGAAGGATGGCCGATAATGAGTATGTTTTCTGCGGATAGCACTAAGAGTTACGGCAGGATCAGTTCATTCCTCTCTCTCTGCTGTCTTTTGGTTTGGTCTTCCTATGCCCTCTGGAAGAAGGGTGAGATACCTGATATTCCCGCGAACTGGTTTGCCTTGATTTGCGTTCCTTATGCCATCAGCAAAGCCGGGGAGACTGTGCAGGAAGTGTTTAAAAAAGGAGGCGTTAATGCCAGCAAAAGTTGAGAAGGCTAATGGGGGTTACAAGGTGTCCACCCCTAACGCGGTACATGCGAAAAATACCACGAAGAAGAAGGCTGAGGCTCAGAAGAGGCTTTTGAATGCCGTTGACCATGGGTGGACCCCGACCGGGAAGAAAGGGGAGAAGAAGTAGTTTTGCGTCTTCAGAAACAGAGTCTCTGCCATTGTTGACAGACTTCCCCTGCGGGTGGTGCAGGGCATCGCACATCGGAATGGCGACGTAGCAGTGCACCCCCGGTGAATCAGAGTAGACGGCAGGGAAACCTGGGAGACGCTGCCGCGAAGGGCCACCATAGAACCAGGGTGAAGGGTGGACCCGCAGGGGGATAACCGAGTCTGCATGTGCGGCGGACCTTATCAGTCCGCAGCGTAGGAGACTATGTTGAAATCGACGAAAGAAGAAATATTAGCATTAGAACCGGGACGAGAACTTGATGCCCTTGCCCTTGAATTGGTCTTTGGGTTCCCGCGCAAGAAGCTATTCCCGCCCGAATATTGGGAAGAAGGTGATGAACCGTTCGGCGCATACAATTATATCCCTTCCGGCAAACCGAAGCGAACACATATGATCGACTCCCAGTCCGTACCATCATTTTCCAGGATGATAGGTGCGGCGTGGATGATTGTGGACAAGCTGGTTGACACTGGATATTGCCCGTCCATCCTTTTTGATGATGACGGCCACTGGTGTATGAGTCTGAGCGGAATTGGCGGAGTAGGTCACTCGTTTTCGTCCCCATGCACTGACGACGATACTATCTGGTGTGATACCGTCCCGGAAGCTGTCGTGAAGTCGGCATTACTGGCAATGTTGTAGAGCACTATAACACTTAATTGAGCGGGTTCACCGCTCGTACATTCTGGTTATCGTCCATCGGTGGCCGGAGCGGAAAGGAGAATATGTTTTACAGGGCTGACAAAAACAGTTTGCTGGACGAAGAGGGTAATCAAATCCTCGTGATGCTGCCAACAAATTGCAGCCGCAAAAGGGTAATTGAAATTTGCAAGATCACAGCAAACATACTGAACAATATCGAACGCAGCAAAGAATCGGTAAAAAAAGATAACAACTAGCACAACGGCGGAACGTAATGGAGTCCGCTGCTGCGGGAGTTATAGGAGGGGGGGCTTTATGGCGACACCAAAGGGGGGTTACTTTCTCAGTAACGGGGACAAGGTGCCCGGCACTACCACCATTATCAGTCGTTTCAAGGAGTCGGGTGCCCTGATGTATTGGGCGTGGCAACAGGGGAAGAGGGGGCTGGACTATCGGGAAACCTGCCGCGTTGCCGCTGACGCCGGGACACTGGCCCACAGCATGTGTGAAGTCCATCTCCAGGGGAAAGACCCGAACCTTGTCCTTATCGGCGCTGCTGTCTACGCCTCTCCCGAGGTCATATCCCAGGCGAAGAGTGCCTTCACCTCCTTCCTCTCCTGGAAGGACCACTCCCGACTGGAATTCGTTCATCAGGAGATACAGATGGTCTCCGAGGAGTACCGCTATGGGGGAACATTCGATGGTGTGGGTCTCATGGACGGCAAGCATAGCCTGATCGACTTCAAGACTTCCAATTCCCTCTACTCAGATTACCTGATCCAGCTTGCCGCCTATGCTCATCTGATTGAGGAGGGAGAGGAGATGGCGACACGGGTGCCCCTTGGCATCAAACTCGATGGTGGTTTTCATCTCCTGCGCTTTGCCAAGGAAAACGGTGACTTTAGCCACCACTTCTATCCTGCTCTTCCCGAAGCGTGGGGAGCTTTCAAGTTGATGAGGCAGTTGTATGAGTTGGATAAGCTCCTGAAAAGGAGGGTGAAATGACTGAAGACGATTATGCGAGAGACTTGCCTTCCGGCGCGGCGGCTGTTTACATTATCATTGCCGTTATCGCCGTCATAACGGCTATTGTTTTGGGGTTTTGCTCATGACTTTTACTTTTGTTACCGATACCCCCGCGATACGCCTTGGTTATGGGTTCATTCCTGAAGCCCGGAGAGGGATCATCCACACCACCCCTGCCGCCGACCGGACGATCAAGGCGAGGGCAATCCGGGGACCGGCCAGAATGGGAAGGAAGAAAAAAGTGTAATGCCTCAGATGACCCCTGAACAGATTGAGGAGCTTGATCGGCATGCCATAAAGTGCCTTACGGACTTCTCCTATTACGCCGAATGCAACCTGAAGGTACAGACTGAGGACAGTCAGCTCATCCCCTTCAAGTTGAACGAGGTGCAACTGATTCTTGAGGAGATATGGGAGGATATTGTCAAGTCGGGAAGGATGATCCGGCTATATATACTGAAAGCCCGTCGTGAGGGCATCTCTACCTGGGCGACTGGCAAGTTTTTCCACAAGGCGTCATGTCTTCATCACAAGAACGCGGTGCTGGTGACCCATGAACCACCTGCCACAGAGTTCCTTTTTGAAATGCAGAAGCGGTATTACAACAATCTTCCCCACGAATTCAAGCCCAAGACGAAGAGGAACAATGCCAAGATGATCCAGTTTGACGATGATTATGGAACGGGTCTGGATTCCGCGATCAGGGTAGGCACGGCGGGGGTAAAGGATTTTGGATCAGGGCAAGGGATACATTACCTTCATCTTAGTGAATTTGCCAAGTTCCCTGCGGAGAATCAAAGAGACCTGTTCATCTCGTTGGCGCAGCCGGTCCCCCGTGAGAAGGAGACTGCTGTTATCATTGAGAGCACGGCAAAGGGGTTGGGTGGTGAGTTCTACCATGGGTTTTACAAGGCAAGGTTCATTTACGAGGTGTATCAGGATGAGAATGGAGTGGCAAAATGGACAGTGAAGACCAACGAGAATGCCGACCCGACGAGCGAGTATTCTGCGGTATTTATCCCCTGGTTTGTCTTCAGGAAGTACCGTATGGTCCCTCCTGCCGATTTTATACGCACACCCGAAGAGGAGCAAACAGCCCTGACCTACAACCTGACGGATGAACAATTGTACTGGTACAGGTGGGTGCTGGCCAATAAGTGCAATGGTGACAAGAATAAGAGGGACCAGGAATATCCTCCCAACGCAAAGTCCGCTTTCATAGGTTCCGGGACTCCTGCTTTTGATGTTGGCCGGGTGATGTACTTGAAAGAGAAGTGTACCAAGCCGATTGCCAGATATGATTGCCTTCTCGACATTGGCCAATTCGTTGCCAATGCCGCAGGTCCATTCCAGGTGTGGGAGGAGCCGGTTGCCGGTAGGTCTTATGTGGTCTCCTGCGACGTTGCCGAGGGGCTAGAGCATGGCGACTTCGATTCCGTGGATGTTTTCGACCACACCACCATGACCCAGGTGGCTCACTACCACGGCAAGATGGAGCCTTTCAAGTTTGCCATCCTTCTCAATTGGATAGGCAAGAGGTACAACAGCGGGTGGGTAGTGCCTGAGAGGAACAACCATGGGATTACAGTGGTGGAGAAGCTTATGGACCTCGACTACCCCTATATATATGTAGAGGTGGTGGATGATTTCCCGAACAAACCCCGGAAGAGGTTCGGCTGGCAGACGAGTAAAAAGAGCCGCAATCTCATCCTTGACAATTTGATCCGGGTGGTGAGTGAGGAAAATCCGGGGATCAGGTGCCCGGACACATATGAGGAGCTTTTGAATTTCAAGGTGCAATCAGACGGAAAGAGAGAAGCCGACTCTGGCACCTTCGATGACCGGGTTATGTCGGTGGCGATTGGTTTTTACACTATGAAACATCTTCCCTATGCCATTCCGACTACCTCTTTGCAAGCAGATAAAAGCAGGGGGTACACTAAAAGCAGGCGACCTTCATCAAAGGCATGGACATGAGAGAAGAGCGATTGGCAGCAGAAGATAAAAAACTGCTTGCAGATTTGCTGAAACAGCTTAAGATAGTCCCTATAAGACAAGGCCGCGTCATCATCACTATAACACCCGACAAGGCTATAAGCAGCATCGAAGTCACAGCATTATATAGATAGACTGGCCCCCTTTGACGGTCCCACATGGGACTTTATTGAAAGCCCAGGTAAAACAGCGCCCCCCTTTCCGCTGTTGAACCTGGGCTTTTTTTTACAGATTTGAGGTGAATATGGCAGGTTTAGACCCTCAACAAGGCATGTCATCCAATCAAGGACTGGTTAAATGGCAGTCGAATGAGTCCCTTGACCGTATGGAAACAGATCGTATCCTTGCCGAGCGTCCCCAGGCCGAGCCTCTTGACAGTCTTGCCACCCACATCCGAGCTTTTTTCTCCTCCGCAAAAGACGCCAAACTCATAGTTGAAAACGAAATGCTCTCGATTCTTCGCCAGATCAAGGGTGAGTATGAGCCTGACAAGCTCCAGGCGATCAAGGACATGGGAGGATCGGATGATTTTGTCCGGCTGACACAGCACAAGGTCCGTGACGCCGAGGCGCAGATCATCGACGTACTTAACCCTTATGGGGACCGCACCTGGGACATCGAATCCGAGAGAATCCCTGAAATCCCTCCCGACATCATGATGCAGATACAGCAGCAGGTGAAGCAAATGGCAGTCCAGCAGGCTGTTTTGCAGGCTCAGGCCACCGGCCAGCCAGTGAACACCAATGATCTGGCTATGATAATGAAGTCCATGTCTGACCAGATTGAGGAGTCGGTGAAGCTCAAGGCCGGTCAGGTGGCCGAGGAACGCGCCACCAACATGGAGAAGCTGATTATCAAGCAGTTGAATGGGGGAAACTGGCAAAAGGCTTTCAAAGCCTGCATCAACGATCTTTCCCGCCTGAAATTCTGTGTGATGAAGGGGCCGATTTACCGGATGGAGAAGAGCCTGAAATGGGAAATGAACCAGTTGACGGGGAAGTATGCCCCCCAAGTGACTGATGAGATCAGCCTTCAGTTCGAGAGGGTAAGCCCCTTTGACTGGTATCCTGCGGGGAACAGCATAGACGTTGACGATGGCGATGCCGTGGAGCTTGAGCACCTGAAGAGGAGCGATCTCAACAAGCTCCTGGGGGTGCCGGGTTACAAGGATGATGCTATCAGGGCGATCCTTACCGACTATGACAAAGGCTTCCGGGAGACCACCCCCATTGACGCTGAGAGGTTCTACCTAGAGAAGGATAACACCACCGGCCTCTTTGACCAGAAGATCGACAAGCTCGACCTCATCAACTATTGGGGACAGGTGCAGGGGAAGGTGCTGCTGGAATGGGGAATGTCCCCCGAGGAAGTTCCCGATCCCGACCGTGATTACCAAGTCAACGGGAAGATGATAGGACGCCATGTTATCAAGGCTGTTCTCAATCCCGATCCCTTGGGGAGGAAGCCTTACGGGGTTACATCGTTCTGCAAAAGCAATGACTCCCAGTTTGGTGAATGCCCCGCT
>Ga0184631_10000053_pt1 | contig 19146 bp, 20 predicted proteins | sample PLM4_90_b1_FD_133160 | JGI IMG/M metagenome (GOLD analysis project Ga0184631, IMG submission 133160) | Groundwater sediment microbial communities from an aquifer in East River, Colorado, USA - PLM4_90_b1 | ecosystem: Environmental > Terrestrial > Soil > Riparian zone | place: USA: East River... | reverse complement strand
TCGGCGCCGCTTCAGCCGCTGACAGGCGCATGGGTGTCGTCAGCAACAACAATGACAGGATAGACAGCGCACTCACACCAGCTTTGCATTTTCTGTTCATACCGACCCCCCCGGATTAGTGGTTAGTACCCTCTATGAGACACAGGATTGCGGAATTGGTTCAATCCACTGGAAAGAAAAATGATTTTCTACTCTCTTTTCATTGTGCCGAACATGAAGATATCCACGAACTCTTTGATGTTCTTTTCCATTGTTTGTTTTTTCATGCCGCCTGCCCGCATGATCTCCTCGGAGCGGAAGTAAGAGAACAGCATGCCCAAAAACAGCTGGGCCGCCATCTCCGGAGATACGGTCCGGAGAAGGCCTTTTTTCTGCAGCCCCCTGAAGTAGGATGCGAGGGTCAAACGGAGATCATCGGCGAACTTGTTATAGAGTTTCTTGATCTTCTCAGGATAGGTCGTTACTTCCGAGTACATGATCTTGACCAATGACTTGCGCTCTTTCAGCGACAGCAAAAATCTGGTTGCGATCAGCCGGAGCGAATCCCCATAGGAAAGACCGTCCAGCTCCGGCAACAGTTCCTTCAGCCTCGGCAAAAAGGTATGGGTCCTCAGAAGCGCTTCAAAAAGCTTTTCCTTGGTCCCGAAGTGCCGGAACAGGGTCAACTCGGTGACCCCCGCTTCCTGGGCGATCTCCCGCGTCGTGGACCCGAGATAGCCTTTTTCCGAGATCAATTTGAGTGTGGCGTCCAGCAGCCTCTGTTTTGTTGTGTTTTTCTTCATAAATGTTAGCAGGCACTTACATTACAGCAGAACCGGAGGAAAGTCAAGCATCCGCCTTAATTCAGCATTTTTCCCTTGCATGGTTCACGGTCTTGTGGTATCGTATGCCTGCTTTTAATAACTTGCAGGTAATGGAGGACTTTACAGTGGCCGGTACGTGTGATATTTGCGGAAAGGGCAAGCTCAGCGGAAACAAAGTGAGCCATGCCAATAACAGATCCAAGAAGTTCTCAAAACCGAATCTACAACCGATCAGGGCAGTGGCGACCAATGGTGCGCATGTGCGCATGCATGTCTGTACGCGGTGCATACGATCGGGCAAAGTAAAAAAAGTAAGCTAGGTCCCAATTTCCTTCAACGCACAATCCCCTGCTTCAATTGAAGCAGGGGATTTATTAATCCCTGAACCACTCTCCAGCAACTCACAACAGCGTAAAAAAATATGGGCCGGGGAAAATGCAAGCTCCTCACTTCAGAACATTTAATACACTGTTATTCTTGATTTTTCTTCAGACAAATAAGACTAAAATTGCAATAAGGAAAATATGTTAAATTATGATTTTTAGGTTGACACTAATAGAACCCGGGACTATATTACTAGTCTTAGAAATATCATGAGTATTTGAGTATTAGCGAAACAGGAATCTCACGTCATATTTTAGCTCCCGTACTCTTTTTAAGGGACAAGGAGGTGAATACTCAGAGATTAAATGGTAATTAAGGACGCGATAACAATAGTCTGTAAGTTTCACCTGAGCACCTAAGTGCTCGGAACTATTTAACATGGGAGGGATCAGATGAAAAAGATTCTTGTGATCAGTTTGGTAGTGATGAGTGCTTTTGGGCTCTTCCTGGGCCTGTCGCAGAGGGCTGTAGTGGAGGCGGCGGATGTTCAAGTGATCAATGTGAAAGTAGTACCGGCAGCCAAGATACCGACCTTTAACGCAACGGCTTATATCGCCGGCCATGGCGGTCACCTGGCGATCATCAACATGAATACCATGAAGCCCCCGATGGATGTGGAGAAGGAAAGGATCGTCCTTTCCGAGGCCGGTTCCGAGATGGAAGGCAAGATCGCTGGCATGAGCTTTGAAGAAGTGAAGAAGTCCGGCGGGTCCCACGGCCAGGCCCTCGTCAGCGAAAAAGGCAAGAAGGTCCTTGTTGCCGGAACACTGGCGGGAAACATCTACAAGATAGACCTGGCAACAATGAAGAAAGAAGGACCCTTCAAGGTCGGTGAGAAGTTCTGCGGCGCGATCGTAGGACCCGATGGGAACATATACTTCGAGGATATGGCGGACGGCAATGTCTACGTCTGGGATTCGAAGACAATGAAGACCGTTGACAAGATGCCGGTGGGCAAGGCGGTATGCGGCATTCAGTGGACCAAGAACGGCAAGAAAGCCTACATTTCCGACATGCCGCAGGGTATTGTCTTTGTGTATGATTGGACGACCAAAAAAGAGATCAAACAGATCTCAAGCCCCGAGATGACGTTCCTTCATCAGATCAGAATGACCCCGGACGGCAAATACCTCTGGGTCAGCGCCCCGAACGAATTCGATCCGGGTCTCAAGCCGGGTACGCACAAGAGCCAGGTTATCGTGATCGATACGGCCACCGACAAGATCGTCAAGCGCATGGTCCTTCCCGATGATGTGAGGCCGCATGATTTTGCATTTACCCAGGACGGAAAGTATGCTTTCCTTTCGTCAAGGACCTATGGTGACGACAGCACGCTGAACGTCATGGACATGAAGAACAACAACCTCGTAGGCAAAGTGTCCGCCTGCGCCGGTTGCCACAAGGCGAGTGGCGTGGAAGTCAAGATCGACAAGGGTTCTCCGCTCCTCTGCGGCATCGAAATCGACTGGCATAATTAGTCCGAACCAGTATTCCTCAAGCTCGATATCGGCCGGAGGCAAGTTTCACCTGCCTCCGGCCTCTTTCTTTATTTACTGCCCTTACGACTTCTGGTATAATATCCATATCATTACAAGCAACTATCAACCGAAGGAACGACCTACTGATAATTATGAATATCCCCTACGTAGCACTCAGAAACCTGAAACGAAAAGTCACGAGGACCTGGCTCCTGTTTGCTATCGTAGCAGTCGTCGCGTGTACACTGTTTTCCGCAACGCTCTTTCTGAAGAGCATCAATAATGCGCTCAAGATCGGCACGTACCGGCTCGGCGCCGACATTCTCGTCGTACCGGAAAGCGCCGAGACCAAGGCAAAATCGGCATTGCTCTCAGGCGAACCGACGCACTTTCTGATGGACCGGGCCGTGCTCGACCAGGTCAAGGTCGTTACCGGCGTAAAAAATGTAACTCCTCAGCTGTTCGTCAAGCCCGCAAGCTTTTCCTGCTGCTTCAATGTGGACGTGTTCCTTATCGCCTTCGATCCTGATACGGACTTCACGGTAAAACCCTGGCTTGAAAAACATCTCAACGGGAAACTCGGCATCAATGAGATCATTACCGGCCGCGCGGTTCCCGTAATTGTTGGCGATGCGATCCCCTTCTTCGGGACTAATTTCAGGGTTGCCGGGACCATGGAAGCGACGGGCATGGATTTCTTCGACAAGGCGGTCTTCATGAGTCTCGACAGCGCCTACAAGATGTCCGAGGCTTCAAAAGCAAAAGCGGTCCAGCCCGCCGATATCGGAAGGGACCAGATATCCACCGTTCTGGTGCAGGTCCGCGACGATATGAACCCGGACCGTGTCGCGATCAGGATCGAACACGACATCAAAGGAGTGAAAGCGCTGGTTTCCGACAGGATCATCAGCACGGTGCGGAAACAGCTTGCCGGGCTGATCAAGGCGATTTTGATCATCAGCATCATTCTGTGGTTCATCGTGCTCCTGATCATGGCCTTTGCCTTTTACATGATCGTGAACGAACGGCGCAGAGAGATCGGCATCCTGCGCGCCATGGGCGCGAACAGAGGGCATATCGCGGCCATCATCCTGAATGAAGCCGTACTCCTCTCTGCTGCAGGCGGCGCCACGGGGATCGTCCTCGGCTACGGATTGCTGTTCAGCTTCAAAAATCTGATGCTCCACTATCTCCGGCTCCCCTATCTCTTCCCGGCTCCCGGTGAATTGGCCGTCCTGACGATCGGTGCTCTTGCGGTCTCTGTTCTGACCGGCCTCATCGCTGCGTTGCTGCCGTCGCTCGCTGTTCTGCGTGTGGAACCTTATGAAGCAATCAGGAGTGCTGAATGAAACGCCTATTCGCCGTTTCCGGCGTGATGCTGCTGTTCTTCGCCTGCTCGAGCGAACCGGAGAAGACACTGTCGCCGGTCGTCGCGGAAAAAACCTTGATTGAAGAGGTGAAAGAGCGTACGGACAAAAACCCGAAGGATGCCGAGGCCTGGCTGTATCTTGCCGACCTGTATGACCGTGAAGCAATGTATCAGGAAGAGATAACGGCGCTCAACAAGGTCATTGACGCCGACTCGGATAAAAAATCCGTTTATCTGAATCTTGGGAATACCTACAGCAGGCTGGGCAGGTATCAGGATGCGATCGCGAATTATCAAAAAGCAATTCATTCTTTCCCCAGGAACCCGGTACTGTATAACAACCTTGGCGTGGCCTACGGAAAGATCGGGAAAATTGACGAAGAGATAGGTTCCTTTAAAAAGGCGATCTCATTGCGGACCCGCTATGCAACCGCCCGGTTCAATCTCGGCATGGCGCTCCTGAAAAAAGGAAGACGGGACCTGGCCCTGCAACAGTATCATGAACTCAACACATTCGATAACGGAGTGGCGGAATCCCTCAAAAAAGAAATCGACGCGAAAGAGAAGAAACCATGAAAAGCATCCTCTATTCTTCGTTGGCTGTTTTCATCTTTATTGCCGCATGCTCTCTCCCGGTGTTTGCGGAAACCGTGCACTGCACTGAATGCGGCATGATGGTCGATATGGACTCCAGGTTCACGGCAAAGATCGTTCAAGGAGATGCAACCAGCTATTTCTGCGACATCGGCGACCTGTTTTCTTATTTGAAACGGAATAAACCGGCAACTATCAGGGCCGCGGTCAAAGATCACCCGAGCGGCGAATGGATCGACGCCAACACGGCATATTACGTCCATGACGAAAAGAAATTCAAGACACCCATGGGATGGGGCTTTGCCGCTTTCCGGGATAAAAACCGCGCCGTGGAGGCCGGAGAAATGATGGACTTCGCTGCCGCGATGAAGACCCTGAAATGAAAAAACTGATCGCCATCACAGCGCTGGCAAGCGGCGTGCTGCTCCTGCTCGTGCCCCGGTACATTCTTCCGGCGTGCGAGTATGAGGGTTATGCGCGTATGCACTGTTCGGACACGGCCCAGGCGGAATACATCATCGGCTTCGCACTTATGGCGATCGGCGCTTCGGCCTTCTTCACGAAATCATCGAAACTGCAGTTTCTCGAAGCCATTACCGCAACCGTTCTCTACGGCGTCTCCTATTGGCTGCCCGATAAAATCGGGTATTGCCAGAACCCGCGGATGCCGTGCAATTACGGGATGGTGCCGGGAGTACGGTTCATCGCTGTCGTCGGCATCCTCGTGATGATCGGTGCGCTGACCGGCCTCGCAAAGAATCTCAGAACGAAAGGGAAAGCATGATCGAACTCACAGCATTATCCAAGACGTACACAATTTCCGGGAAGAGCATCAAGGCGGTGCAGCAGACGGATTTACGCATCAACCAGGGTGAATTCGTCTCTATTGTCGGGCACTCCGGGAGCGGCAAAAGCACGTTCTTGAGCCTCATCGGCGGCATTGCGCGGCCTGATACCGGCACGGTAAACATCGATGGAACGAATATCTGGACCTACAACGACAAACAGCTGTCAAAGCTCAGGAACGAGAAGTTCGGGTTCGTCTACCAGTTCGCGAGCCTTATCCCGACATTGAACGCCATGGACAATGTTCTTCTTCCCACGGTCTTCGGCGGCAAGAAAACTAGGGCGGATGCGGTCCGGCTCTTGAATCTGGTGGGACTCGGCGAAAAAACGGACCGGTATCCGTCGGAGCTCAGCGGCGGCGAGCAGCAGCGGGTGGCCATCGCCCGCGCCTTCATCCATGACCCGGAGGTCATCCTCGCGGACGAACCCACGGGCGACCTTGACGAGGAAACGGAAGCGGAGATCATGGCATTTTTCGAAAAGGTCAATAAAGAGAACAAGGTGACCATGATCATGGTAACGCACAGCTCGGAAATCGCACTTCGCGCCGGCACGCGATACCGCATGAAGCAAGGAGAACTGGAGAAACTGAATTAGCAAACGATATCGTTAAAACGATGATCGCAGGGATCGCCCGAACGTGCGATCCCGTACTTGATATCAGATACAAAACGGCGGCCATTTAGGCCGCCGTTTTTTTTCGAACCGTATAACATGCTGCAATCTTTTTGCCGCCTACTTGTCCTTTTTCTCCCCGAAGAGATGATCATACTCCGCAGGATGATGGTGTTTGAGCTGTTCGGTCGACATTCTCCCGGTGATCCACATCCAGTTCATCGGAAACACATCGGAACGCAGGTGCTCATTGTAGAAATGGAAGATGAGGATGAACACGATCGCGAGAAGCGCCTCATCGCTGTGCATGGCGATGACCACGTCCCAGATCCACTGGAGGGTAAATGTCGGGAACAGGTAAGACACCGTCACCGGGAATGCGAGGAAAAAACCGGATGCCCCGATGATGAACATGCCCCAATACACCGCCCAGTAGTCGAACTTCTGCATATAGCTGAATTTGCCGAAATAGGGTCTTTCCTTCCTGATGCCGAAGAAATACATGAAATTATGGAACGCGTCCACCACGTCCTTGGGCATGGGAACAAGCGTGAGCCTGAATCCTCCCTTGCGCACCTTGTTCACGAGGTAGAACTGATGGTAGAGGAAATCAAGCAGCATCGTGATGCCCGCCACCCGGTGAATGATCCCCGCCATCTTCGCGCCGCCCCAGAAGCTGATCCAGGCGCTTGCCGGGTCCTGGTACGCGTACTTGAGCCCCCAGCCGGTAAAGGACAGGAGTAAGAAGGTCGTGAACATGATGACGTGCTGGATCCTTGCCGAGAGGTCGAACCTCTCTATCTCCTTCGGTATACTCTGACTATTCATGCTTGCCTCCCTTCCTGAACAAACGCTCACGGATGTCCGCGAAGATGTCCAAAAGCACATGGATACAAATGAACGCAAACACGCTCATGGTGAGAACGATCAACGCAAGCTCGGTAAAATGCGCGATGGGATGGAGCGGCTGGTGGGTGATCGCAGCAACGAATTTTCCCGTGGCCCCCGCATGACATTTTCCACAAGTTTTTATCTTATTCGCACTAAAGACCGGTGACGATGGGTCTTTGACATCTTTAATATCGTGAGAACCATGGCAATTGACGCATGACGGCGCTCCGCTGTGGCCGACTTTCAGCTTTCTGCCATGGAAGCTTTCTTTGTAGCGCTCCATAACATGGGTGCTGAACCCGTACTTCTCGGACATCATCTTCTCTTCGTGACAGACGCCGCAGGTCTGGACCACGTTAAAGTGGTTCACCGCAGATTCTTTGCTCGTCTTCGACTGGATGTAGTGCGGCGATCCATGGCAGCTGGTACAGACCGGGCCATCACTTGATTTCTTGACGATCACATTCTGCCCGTGTACGCTCGCTTTATAGGCCGCATAGATGTCCGGATGACAGGTCACACAGGCTGCCTGTGCAATCGGATCTTTCTTGCTCTTCGGCGAGATCGCGGCTGCAAGCGACTGAACAGCACTGTCCGGCTTTCCTCCCGTCAACCCCTGATGTTGCGACCCCTTCAGGGTCAGGTGGCACATGAGGCAATCATTCATCCCGCCGTGAACAGACTTAGAGAATTTTTCCTGGTTTACATTGACGGCCCCCTCCATCGATCCGTGACAGCCCAGACACGTTGCCGCATCCGTAGCTGCGCCGGCTGCTGGTGTCAGACCAAAGGTGAACAACAGCATCAGTAATGCACTCAGCCAATTCCCCATACATTCTCCTTTCACTTAGTTAAAATAGTATATAAATCCGGACGTTATTCTGCATGTACCATGCCAACTCTAAGATGTTGATTTTATAATGCTTAAGGTGCAATAAGTTTTCGCAATAATGAGAACTCCGCAAATATTATGTCACATTTGCGAACAACCTGATGATTGATCATTCAGGATAGTATACCTTGACCAGATACAATCCCTGCGGCGGGGCCGTCCGCCCTGCCGTGGTCCGGTCCCGCGACTTGAGCATACGTTTCACCTCAGCGGGGTCGAACCTGCCGAGACCTACTTCGACAAGCGTTCCCGCGATATTTCTCGCCATATGCTGGAGAAAGGCATCCGCCTCGATCCCTATCTCGACGAAGTCACCGGCTTTTTTTATGACAACAGCACTGATCGTTCTCACCGGCGTTTTTGCCGTACATCCTGATCCGCGAAAGGCGGAAAAATCGTGTTTGCCCGTGAACGAAGCGGCGGCCAGCCTCATGTTTTTCAGATTCAACCGCAGGTTCACATGCCAGGCATACTTGCGATACAGCGCTGACGGCGCGCGTCTGTTCAAAATGCGGTAGTTATAGAATTTCCCCAGAGCGCTGAAACGGGCGTGGAAGTCATCAGGGACCTCTTCCGATATCAGCACTCTGATATCGTTCGGCAGCCAATGATTCAACGCCGGAGCCCATGCCTCGGAAGGAATACCGCACTCGGTCTCAAAGTTCGCGACGTGTCCCAGCGCATGCACTCCCGCATCGGTCCTGCCCGACGAATACGTCTTTATTGTTTCATGGGTGAGAGCACTGAGCGCCTGTTCGAGCGTGTCCTGGATCGTCGGCATTCCGCTCCCGAGCTGCGACTGCCAGCCATGATAACCGGTGCCGTCGTATTCTAGAATGAGTTTAATGTTCCGCATATCAGGTGATAGAATACAGAAGACAGCGGACAAACGCCAGACAAAAAACGTCTTTTTTTATCATCTTTTCTCTGGCACCCGCCTTCTGTTTTTATTCCCCCAGATACGCCTTTTTGATCCCCGGGTCCTTCTCAAGTTCAGAGGCCCGGCCCTGCATCACGATCTTCCCGGTCTCCAAAACGTAGGCCCGGTGCGCGAGACGGAGCGCTGCTTTTGCGTTCTGCTCCACAAGGAGGATGGTCGTTCCCTGATCGTTGATCTCTTTGATGATCTTGAATATCCTGCTCACGATGATCGGCGCGAGGCCAAGCGACGGCTCGTCAAGAAGAAGAAGCTTCGGCCGGGACATGAGCGCCCTGCCGATGGCGAGCATCTGCTGTTCGCCGCCCGAGAGCGTGCCGCCGAGTTGTTTATTCCTGTCCGCAAGCGCGGGGAACGTCTCGAATACCCGTGCAAGGTCTCCCGCAAACTCCTGTTTGTCCCTGATGAAAGCGCCCATTTCAAGGTTCTCGCGAACCGTCATCCTCGCGAAGATGCGCCTCCCTTCGGGGACCTGCGTGATCCCCATCTGGACGATAGCGTGCGCGGGCCGTCCTGACAACTCCGCGCCCTCATACGTGACACTGCCCGACCGCAGTGCGGCAACCCCGGAGACCGCCATCAAGGTCGTTGACTTACCGGCCCCGTTCGCCCCGATAAGCGCAACGATCTCCCCACGCACCACCTTCAGACTGATGCCTTTGAGCGCATCGATCATCCCGTAGGAAACGGTCACCTCGCGCAGCTCAAGCATGATGCAAACTCTCCTTGCCGAGATACGCTTCGATCACATCAGTGTTCTGCCGGATGTCTTTCGGCAGGCCCTCGGCGATCTTCACTCCGTGGTCGAGCACGATCACCCGGTCCGAAATGCCCATGACGACCTTCATATCATGTTCGATCAACAGGATTGCCACGCCGTTATCGCGCACCTTCCGAATGAGGTTCATGAGGTCCTGCGTTTCCTGCGGGTTCATCCCGGCGGCAGGTTCATCAAGGAGCAGAAGGTGCGGCTCGGTCCCGAGCGCCCGTGCGATCTCCAGCCGCCGCTGGTCGCCATAGGAGAGGTTCGCTGCAAGCGAACCGTACTTTGCTTCCAGCCCCACGAATTTCAATATATCCATGGCGCGATACTCCATGTCCCGTTCTTCTTTTTTTACTCTCCGGGGCCTGAAGACCGCGCCCAACACTCCGGCGCGTGTGCGGCAGTGCGCCGCCACCATAACGTTCTCAACAACGAGCATTCCGCTGAAAAGGCGAATGTTCTGGAACGTACGCGCGATGCCCAATGACGTTATATCATGGGGTGACATCCCCGTAATATCCCTGTCGTGGAATATGGCCTTCCCCATCGTAGGCTGGTACATGCCGGTAATGCAGTTGAACAACGTGGTCTTCCCTGCGCCATTCGGGCCGATGATGCTCACGATCCGCTCACGTTCCAGGCGCATGTCGATCCCGTCGAGCGCCTTCAGCCCGCCGAAGTGTTTGGCCAGATTTTTCGTTTCTAAAAGAAGCATGTCGTATCATTCCATTGGTGAGAATAAACCTGATCCCCCGCGGAGACGTAGCCTGCTCTTGCGAAGGCGCGGCCATAAACAGAGACGCGGAGAAATGCGTGATAAATATATTAAGGACGTTCTCTGCGCCTCGGCGTCTCAGCGGTAAAATTCGACTTATTGCGTGTCCATTATTTTTTCAACACGCCAGATAAGCGTTTCAATTGGTATTTTTTACTGTACCCAAAAGCCCCTGCGGTCTGAATACCATCATCAGGACCAGGGCGACCCCGAACGCCAGCATCCGGTAATCCTGAAAATCCCTGAAGATCTCGGGAAGCGTGATCAGGAGAAGCGCGCCGAGGATGATCCCCGGGATGCTCCCCATGCCTCCGAGGACCACCATGCAGAGGATCAGGACCGACTCAAAGAACGTGAAGCTCTCGGGCGAGACGAAGGCCATCTTGGCCGAGAAAAAAACCCCGGCGATCCCGGCCCATGCCGACGCCAGCACAAAAGCCAGCAACTTCATCCGATAGGTATTTACCCCCATGGCCTCGGCCGCGACCTCGTCTTCGCGGATCGCGATCCATGCACGGCCGATGCGCGACGCGATGAGCCGTTGCATGGCGAATATAGTAATGATCACGAGCAGAAGAATGAGATAATAGAAATCCAGGGTGGTGTGAAGCTCATATCCTGCTATCACGGGCCGTCCGATCTTCGAGATGCCGTTTGGTCCACCGGTCATGCTGTCCCAGTTGTTCAGGACTATGCGGGTGATCTCGCCGAGCCCCAGGGTGACGATCGCAAAATAGTCGCCGCGCAGACGCAATGTCGGCATGCCGAGCAATACCGCGAAAACCGCTGCCACTGATCCACCGGCAATGAGTCCCGGCCAGAACGAAAGCCCGAAGGTTGTCGAGAGGATCGCATAGGTGTACGCGCCGATCGCGTAGAACGCTACGTATCCCAGATTCAGAAGCCCCGCCTGCCCCACCACGATGTTCAAACCAAGGGCAAGAACAACGTACATGCCGGTCAACGTCATGATGTCTTGATAATATTCGTTCAGAAAAAGAGGAAGGACGACCAAAAGGACCGAGATGAGTGCGTAAGTCAGTGGAGATGAAACATGTCGCGTGATCGGGGCAAAGGCTGCAATTGCTTTTGAGATTTTTTCAGCAACCGAGATACGGACATCCGAGACAACGTCAGTTCTGAGCATCCTCCAGAGCAGCATGGCAATACCTGCCGCTGCCGTGACGCGGATTGCGCTGCCTATGCCGGTAAAAGGCAGCGCAAGCAGACCCACCCAGAGGGGGACCACGAAGAGATTCAGGAATTTATGTCCAGTGGTGCGAAGGGTAGCCATTACGAGTTGCGATTATCTCACAAACATGGCATGATTTCAAGGCATTGTTATTCGTGTTGCTGAATACAATTATCGGGAAACAGTTCATCAGGCGGACTCGTTCTCAACTCTGAATGAATGTATGCTCTTTCTCTTTGATTGTTCATTTTCTCTGTGGTATAATCCGCTCGATTATATATCAGCTATGAAACCGGAGACGTGAATGCTATTAGAAGATCTGAAACTGGAACTCAACGCAGTCAAGAACAGGATAGAGACCCTGCGGAGGCATCTTTGACACCCCTGCCAAGGAAGCAAAACTGACCGAACTCACCCACCTGATGGAAGCCTCTGGTTTCTGGGACAATAAGGACAAAGCAAATGCGCTCATGAAGGAAAAGGCCGTGCTTGAGCGTTCTCTCAAGGACTGGAACTCGCTCTCGACACGTTTCCATGACCTCGATGCCATGGCGGAGCTTGCTGCAGAAGAAGGCGGTGAGGCCATGCGTGCTGAGTTGGAGAGCGAGATCGCAAGCATTCAGAAGAACATCTCGGCTGCAGAGATCGCGGCGCTCCTCTCGGGTGAACAGGATGTTTCCAATGCCATCGTCTCGATCCACCCCGGCGCAGGCGGCACCGAGGCCCAGGACTGGGCCGAAATGCTGATGCGAATGTATCTGCGATGGGCAGAGGCGCATGGCTACGTGACCGAGATCCTCGACTATCAGAACGGTGATGAAGCAGGCGTCAAGTCAGTGACCTTCACGGTCTCGGGCGACTACGCTTATGGAAAGGTGAAGGCGGAGGCAGGCGTGCACCGCCTGGTGCGCATCTCGCCCTTTGACGCGAACAAGCGCAGGCATACGTCTTTTGCTTCAGTCTACGTATATCCAGAAGTTGAAGAAAATATAGACCTTGCGATCGATGAAAAGGACCTGCGCATCGACACCTATCGCGCGTCTAGCGCCGGCGGTCAGCATGTGAACAAGACCGACTCGGCCGTGCGCATCACACACCTGCCGACGAACATCGTTGTACAATGTCAGAACGAGCGCTCGCAGCTCAAGAACAAGAATGTGGCCATGAAGGTGCTGCGTTCGCGGTTGTATGAGGTCAGAAAGAAGGAACATGATGAAAAGCTCGGCAAGCTGGTAAGCGAGAAGAAGGACATCGCCTGGGGAAGCCAGATCCGGTCCTATGTGTTCCAACCCTACCAGCTGGTGAAGGACCACCGCACCGGCGTGGAATCAGGCAACGTGAACGCTGTGATGAATGGAGACCTCAACCAGTTCATTGATGCGTATCTGGTAGCAGGAAGCGGACCGGCTATAAAGGATAAAGCATAATCAGTGATCGGTCATACATAATGGGTGATTGGTAAAAAACTTCCTCACATCCGACTTTCCACGTTCTACCCCCGCTCCTAACACATCGTGGCCTCAGATTCCGATCATCTGCGGTGACCGGGCTTCAACATACTTTTTCACACCTTGAAACAATGCTTCGGCAATGCTCTGCCGATAGGAGTCCGTACGCAGCATCTTTTCTTCATCCGGGTTGCTGATGAACCCAACCTCCGCAAGGATGCTCGGCATCTCCGTATTGATCAGTACATAAAAAAACGCGCGCTTAACTCCAAGATTCACGACATTCCCCTGAATCGGGTTCATGGTGTCCACAAGCGATCCCTGCACCGCATGAGCCAGTTGGAGAGATTCCTCAAGTTTATCATCCTTGGCCAGGTCAGCGAAGATCCTGTCCAATTCCGATTTCAACTCGCTCAAACGCTTGGTTGACATGGAGTTCTCGCGCGCGGCTGTCGCCATGGCATCTCGGTCCGAGGCCCTCAGGCTCTGAATATACGTCTCAATCCCCCGTGCCTTGCGCTTCCGGTTTGCATTCACGTGGATGGAAACGAAGAGGTCCGCGCCCTTGGATTTTGCGATGAATGGCCGCTGCTCGAGCGGAATGAACACATCTTTGTCCCGGGTCATCACTACCGTGCACCCAAGACGCTCCTTGACCAGGGCTGACAGCCTCTTTGCGACATCGAGGGTTATGGTCTTTTCCTTCAAACCGCTCTTGCCGATGGCTCCAGGGTCATGACCACCATGACCTGCGTCGATGGCAATGGTTTTGATTTTGAGCCCAAGCTGCCGCGACAGGGACAGCGTTGAGCCGTCGGTATTGTTCCCGTCAGGCGTCTTTGAGGGGAGCGTGAAAGGGGTCTGCGGCTCGACTTTTTCCTGGGGACCTGCATCTGCTGCAAGCTCTTCATTTTGCTGCGAACCCGACGCTGCGGTTGATGGATCGGCTTCGGTCATCGTTCCGCCCTCACCCGTAACATCGATCACAAGCCGCTCGGGATCATGGAGCGGAAAGGCAGCGTAGCTCTTGATACTCGCGAGATCGAGGACTACCCTTACGATATCCGGTTCATACTGGTGAGACCGGACCTGCTTTAATATACCGTCGTTCACGGGCAGCGGATCTTTTTCAACTGAAGACGCCAACTTCGTGTCCAGAAGATCAAAGACCAGGCGGTCCGGATTTTTGAGTTCACTGGCCTGAAACTTGACCGGTTTATCCTGATCGATGACAATCCGGGTATACGCACCGCCCGACCAGTAACGAATGTCCTGCACCACAGCAGCGGGCCTTCCCTTGCCAGGGGCCGCTGCTATCACCGGCACAGGCATCTTTTGTATTTTTGTTTCCTGACGGCCTTTTTTCCGAAACGTCCTTGCGGTTGGGTTGAGTTGCGCCTTTGCCTTATCGGTCCAGGGACTGTTGGGATAGGACTTGGCCAGTTTCGCATAGGATTCCGTCGCAAGGTCGTTGTCTATCTTATACTTCAGAGACAGTTCGATAATACGGTAAAGCGCTTCAGGCGCCCTGTCATGCCTGGCATACCTGGACTGGCACGCAGCGTAGTACTGAAAGGCTTCTCCGATATCTTTCGAATACCTGTTGTACTGGTAGAGTTCTTGATATATCCCAGCTTGATCAAAGCAGGCGTCTGCCGCAATCGGGCTTCGCGGATATTTTTTTTCCACCAGTTCAAAGGTCCTGATGCAGTCCACCCAATAGGACCGATACTTCATTTTATTTTTGGATTTCCTGAGGCTTTCCAGGCGCTGGCGGGCGATAGTATACTTCTGCCCGGCCTCGGAATTGTAGGAGGGGTATGCGGGTGCGGTAATAAGCAATAGAAAGGCGCAAGCCATGAAGGCCGCGATACAGGAACGGCCGCGTTTCATCATAGTTTTCCTGATGTTATTTAACCGAATTGCGGGGAGATGTCAACAAAAAAAGGCCCCGGTGTCCGGGGCCTGTAACGTCTCGAAGCAGACTTCCTTATGATGCTGCCTTGGCCATCTCGACAAGCTTCGAGAAGCCTGCGGGATCGGTTATCGCCAGATCCGACAGGATCTTACGGTCGAGCGCTACGCCGGACTTCGTGAGACCGGCGATGAACCTGCTGTACGTCACTCCATTCAGCCTGGCTGCGGCGTTGATGCGCGCGATCCAGAGTCTGCGGAAATCCCTCTTCCGGGCCTTCCGGTCACGGTAGGCATACTTGAGCGCACGGTCCACAGCTTCGGTAGCACTTCGATACAGTTTCGATTTTGCCCCCCAGTACCCTTCCGCCAGGTCAAGTACTCTTTTTCTTCTGGCCCTCGTCTTGGGGCCGCCTCTAGCTCTTGGCATTTTTTCTTCCTCCTCGAATCATGATGCACGGTGCAGGAACCGCGATTCTTCAACCTCGCCATCCTGCATCTTGGATCTTGAATTATTAACTATTGAACAATGAACCGTGAATACTATTTAAGGCCGTACGGAAGCATCTGCTTGGCATTTTCCAGATTGTCCTTGGTGAGCTCCACCGCGCCGGAGAGCCGCCTCCTGCGCGTGGCGTTCTTGCCGGACAGCAGATGGCCCTTCCATCCCTTGCGCCTCATGACCTTGCCCGTTCCGGTGATCTTCAATCTCTTGGCCGCGCTCTTTCTGGTCTTTAATTTTATCTTTACTTTTATCTTTGACTTTGCCGTTGCCATTTTCTATCCCCTTTCCAACTTTCTGGTGTACGCTCGTAAGCTCTGTATTCCTGGTATATCAACTGCGGCAATGCCCAAGCCGCAGGATCAACGATCATAGATATTCAGTGCGCTGTCACCTGTCCGCAGTTCACTGCCCCGCATCATTAGACCTTTGCCTTTGCCCCGAGCATCATCGTCATGTTTCTGCCTTCCATGCGGGGAGACTGCTCCACAGCGGCCTCGTTCTGCAAATCAGCCAGGATGCGTTCCAGCAATGCCCTTCCGTGGATCGTATGGGCCATCTCCCTGCCGCGGAACATGACGGTCACTTTGACTTTGTTGCCTTCCTCGAGGAAACGCTTGATGTTGTTCGTCTTAAACTGCACATCATGGTCGTCCGTACGAGGCCTCATCTTGATCTCTTTAACGACAATGACGCTCTGATGCTTCTTGGATTCGTGAGCCTTTTTGGCAAGCTCATACTTGTACTTTCCGAAGTCCATGATGCGGCAAACCGGAGGTTTTGCCGTGGGCGCCACTTCCACCAGATCGAGCCCGGCTTCTTCCGCCCTTTTGATGGCCTCCCGGGTATCAAGGATCCCGAGCTGTTCTCCGTCCGCGGCAATAACGCGGACATCTTTCACCTTGATCATAAAATTGATTCTCGTTGTAATCTTACTGATAAACAATCACCCCCTTGTCAGTTCGGTCGAAATATTTTTTTCCTGAATGAGCTTCTGCACGTTGTTCATAAATTCGTCAAGCGACATCACGCCGAGGTCTTTTCCGCCCCGCTCGCGAACCGCTACCATATTTTGCTGTACTTCCTTGTCCCCTACCACAAGGATGTAGGGAACTTTCTCCATCGCGGCCTCGCGGATCTTGAACCCGATCTTTTCCGACCGGCTGTCGAGCTCGGTCCTGATCCCGGCAGCAAGGAGCCGGTCACGCACGGTCTTGGCATAATCGATCTGGCTGTCGGTGATGGTCATCACCTTGGTCTGCACAGGTGCGAGCCAGACCGGGAAAGCTCCTGCGTAGTGCTCGATCAGCATGCCGAAAAACCGTTCGATCGATCCCAGGAGTGCCCGGTGGATCATGTAGGGCCGGTGCGCCTGGTTGTCCACGCCGATAAAGGTCATATCGAAGCGCTCCGACATGTTGAAATCAAACTGCACTGTTGAACACTGCCAGAGGCGGCCCAGGGCGTCCTTGATCTTGATGTCGATCTTGGGACCGTAGAAAGCGCCGCCGCCTTCATCTATTTCGTAATCCAGACCGACCTTTTCAGCGGCAACCTTGAGGGCTTGTGTAGCCTGCTCCCAGCGGGAATTTTCTCCCACTGACTTTTCCGGTCGCGTAGCAACATAAGCCTTAAAGTCATCAAACCCGAATGTCCGAAGCATCTTGACCACGAACGCGAGAACCTTGATGACCTCTGCTTCCATGTCTTCGGGCGCCACAAAAATATGCGCATCGTCCTGTGTGAAGCCGCGCACCCGTAGCAAACCGTGCAGCACGCCCGATCGTTCGAACCGGTATACCGTACCAAGTTCCGCGTACCGCAGCGGCAGCTCGCGATACGAGCGCAGCTTGTTCTTGTAGATCATGATATGGAACGGGCAGTTCATCGGTTTTACATAATATTCCTGCCCTTCAATATCCATGGAAGAATACATGTTCTCCCGGTAAAAACCGAGGTGCCCCGACGTTTCCCACAAAGTACCGCGTCCGACGTGAGGAGAATACACAAAATCGTATCCGTTCTTCATATGCTCGTCGCGCCAGAAGTCCTCGATGGTCTTTCTGATGAGCGCGCCCCGCGGGTGCCACAGGACCAGTCCACCGCCGGATTCTTCCGAGATCGAGAACAGGTCCAGGTCCTTGCCGAGCTTCCGGTGATCGCGCCGCTTTATCTCTTCGAGCCGGGCGATATATTCATCCAGCGCGCCTTTGTCCGGGAACGAGATGCCGTATATGCGCTGCAGCATCTTGTTCTTCTCGCTGCCGCGCCAGTAGGCGCCCGCGATCGAGAGGAGTTTAAAGGCCTTGATCTTCGCCGTGGTCGGAACATGGGGCCCGCGGCAAAGATCGGCGAAATCGCCCTGCTCATAGATCGAGATCGCTTCGCCCTCCGGCAGCTCGCTGATGAGCTCCGTCTTATAAGTCTCGCCTTTGTTGTTAAAGAACGCCAAGGCATCAGCCTTAGAAATATTTTTTCGTGTGATCGGCGTCGCGGCCTTGACCAGCTCCGCCATCTTTTTTTCGATCTTGACGAGGTCTTCCGGTGTTAGCGGCCGCTCGAGATCGAAATCGTAGTAAAAGCCTTCTTCGATCGCGGGGCCGATAGCGAGCTTCGCCTGCGGGAAAAGCTGCTTCACCGCGTGCGCCATCAGGTGCGAGGTGCTGTGCCAGTACGTTTCGCGACCTTCGGGCGTGCCGAAGGTGACGATTTCGACCGCAGCACTGCGTTCAACAGGGACATTGAGATCCTGAAGTTGACCGTCTACTTTTATGGCAAGCGCGTCTTTAGCGAGGCGAGAGCCGATTTTCTCGGCAACTTCCTGACCGGTGATGCCAGAGGCATACTTTCTGTCCTGACCGTCAGGCAGCCTGAGCTGTATTTCACTCATAAGATTGATAACATGGACGATGGTACGGTATTAGATCATGGTGTGAATGAAGGCGTTTTCTGTGTAGTACCCTCTTTACCCGACCTCTCCTGATACACGTACTGCACATGCAAGTCGGTAATTTAAAGGAAAAGACACCCATTGTCAAGCAAAATAACGATTAATTCCCTTGGGAAACACCGCGGAGACCTCCTTTTCAAAAGGGGCTTTTTATGCCATCAGCCCTTTTTGACATCGACCGCTTCAAGGGCCCGGAGTACCTTCTCGATCCTCTCCCTGAGGTGCAACTGTTTATCATTGAACTGCGCCGATTTCTGCACATCACCACGTGCCTGGCTGAGCTCTTTTTCAAGCTCCCTGATGCGCTTCTTGTGAGAATGGTTTTGGGCCACCAGCGGCCTTACCCTTCTCTCAATCTCAGCAAATCGCTCCTCAAGGTCGTTCATAGCGTCGCTCCCTCGATCTCAATCCGCAACGGTGAAATCAGATCAATCATTTAACGGGATTACAGGATACCGAAAGTAAGTGCTTCCAAGCTAAATCGGATCTTCCCTGCATCATCCAGTCGATCGTGCTGATCATGGATACGAATGCACTCACCTCAGGACCGCACACTCTCATCCTTTACTCGGTGATCCTCAAACCAAAATCCGCAATTCCCGCGGTCTTCTCGTAGATCCTCTTGTACTCGGCATAATTACGCAATACTTTTTTCACATATCCCCTGGTCTCGGCATAGGGTATCAGTTCGACAAACTGGTCCCGCTCTCCCTGATATCCATTTTTCGCGATCCATCCTTGAACCGCATCGGGTCCCGCGTTGTAGGCAGCTGCCACAAGCAGCGGATCGTTC
>Ga0184631_10000052_pt1 | contig 19187 bp, 18 predicted proteins | sample PLM4_90_b1_FD_133160 | JGI IMG/M metagenome (GOLD analysis project Ga0184631, IMG submission 133160) | Groundwater sediment microbial communities from an aquifer in East River, Colorado, USA - PLM4_90_b1 | ecosystem: Environmental > Terrestrial > Soil > Riparian zone | place: USA: East River... | reverse complement strand
GATCAGCAGCACATCCATGCCCATGGAGCACAGCCCGGAAGTAAGCGCGCTTTCTATCATATACCCCGAGAGCCTCGTGTCCTTGCCGATCACGATGCGGTGTCTGCGGGCCGAATCTCGGAACACGTGCGCCGCCGCCCTGCCGATGCGCATTGCCATCTCCGAGGTCATGGGGTCCTGGTTCGCTACACCCCTTACGCCATCTGTTCCGAAAAGCTTTTTCATCTGTTTATCCTCTCAATGATAATGCGTACCTCGACATTCTTTTCAAGGAGCTTCACCGACTGGCCCTGGTAATCTATCTTGGGTTCGATTGACCTGCTCTCTTCAGCCCCCTGAATATCTATAGGCATGGTTTGGAGACTGTCCAGCATTTTTACGACGCTGGAGGGCCCTTCAACGGTTATTTTCGTCGGCGTGATAACAATATTCTTCAGTCGATAACCGCTCGCGGGAGCGCCATGGACAACCGGCTTAAGACGGAATGTTTTCCGGATGAGCGGCTCGAGCCTTACCTTGACCTCCGACAGGGACATGTGGGTGACGACAACATCTGAAGGACGACTGATATCGTCTGGAGACAGGCGCACGACATTCTCCCCCTCTTTGGTCATGGACAGGTCGAGGATGCCGACCAACTTCTTGCCTGTCGTGATGTCCCGAAGCAACCGTTCCTGGCCCTGCACACGCACTTCCAGTGAACTGGCCACAGGCCCGACCACGGCCATATTCTGGGGGATGCTGCGCAGCTCGAGCGGCACCGTCAGCGTCATCTCGGTCTTGCCTTTTGAAGTTACGTAGAACCAGAGCATCAGGGAAAGTCCGAGCGAGATGAGTTTGATGCCCCAGTTCTCAACAAGCATGCCGCGAAGGTTCATGGTATGATCACCGGCCCTTCTTTTTAACGAAAATATCGGAGATCGTCTTCCTGAGCGCGGGTGCGTCAGCATTGTGCGCGATCGCGCCGTTCATGACCACCGAGATCTCCCCTGTTTCCTCGGAAACGACGATCGCCACGGCATCGCTCTCTTCCGTCAGCCCGACAGCGGCGCGATGGCGGGTGCCGAGCGCCTTTGACAGGTTTGACGAAAGCGTGAGCGGCAGGAAGCACCCCGCGGCGGTGATCCTGCCGTTCCGGATGATCGCCGCGCCGTCGTGGATCGGCGAGTAGGGAAGGAAGATGCTCACGAGGATCTCCTTGGTGACCTTGGCGTCGAGTTCGGTCCCCATCTCCACGATGGTCGATAGATCGGTGTCGCGCTCGAGCACGATGAGCGCGCCGATGCGCTTGTTGGCCATGTTGACGGCCGCCTTGACCGTCTCTTCAATGAATTTTGAGCCCTCGACCTCCGAGAGCGACCGGAACAGGTGGCGTTCGCCGACCCGGGCCAGCGTACGCCTGATCTCGGGCTGGAACAGGATCACGAGGGCAAGCACGATCTGGGACCAGAAGCTGTGGATGAGCCAGTCAAGGGTGTAGAACTCGAAGGTCTGCGATGCGATGAGCACGAGCACGATGTCCACTGTATCGTTGAACCAGCGATAGTGCGCCAGGGATTCGCGTATTTCAGTAAAGGTTGTCATAAAAGATCAAAGGATCGAAATTGAAAACCACAGAGACGCGGAGGCGCCGAGAACAACCAAAACAGAATAAAGGAACAAAAAAAGGAAATCAAAACCAGCACTTTCATGTTTCCTGCTATCCTGCTGTTTCCTGCGTGACTCCGTATCTCCATGGTAAAGTATGTTATTTGTTTTTGAGAATTGTATCCGTCATCTTCGCGACCTGTGCCATGCGCGCCACGTCATGGACCCGCACGACGCGGGCGCCGCGCTCGATCCCGAGTGCCACGGTGGCCGCCGTGCCGTCCACCCGCTGTTCGGGCGCCTGGACATCCAGGACCGTGCCGATGAACTTTTTCCTCGACGTGCCGAGCACGATCGGCCTGCCGAGCGCCTGGAATTCATCGAGCCGGTCCAGGATCGCAAGGTTGTGTTCAAGTGTCTTTCCGAACCCGATGCCCGGGTCGATGAAGATCTTTTCCCGGTCCACGCCTGCTTTTACGGCGATCTCGATCCCCTCCTCGAAATAGGCCATGATCTCGCCGATTACATCGTCATAGACAGGGTTCTGCTGCATATTACGCGGAGTACCCTTGATGTGCATGATGACGACGGCAACGCTGGAATCAGCCACTACGTTCGCCATGTCGGGCGAAAACCTGAGCCCGCTGATGTCGTTCACGATCCGCGCGCCCGCCTCGATCGCTTTTTTCGCTACCGATGACTTATAGGTATCGACCGATATCGGGACCGCAAGTTCGGCTGAAAGGTGCTCGATGAGCGGGATGATCCGGCGGAGCTCTACCTCTTCGGCCACAGGCGCCGCTCCGGGCCGGGTGGACTCCCCGCCGATATCGATGATATCAGCGCCTGCGGCAGCCATTACATGGGCATGCGTCAGAGCCCTCACGGCATCGGCATAGTGCCCGCCGTCGGAAAAGGAATCAGGGGTCACGTTCAGGATGCCCATGATGTGTGTGCGGCTGCCGAGGTCGAGGACCTTGCCTCCGCAGTTAATCTTATAATCTGAGCGCAGGTAGTTGTCAAGCAAAGAGTGGAATGTATCAGCAAGACCGGAAGGGATGCGTTGATCTTCTGCGAGCAGCAGGGAAAGGCGCCTCAGCTGGTTCGGGGTGCCGGTCACAATAATCTCGTGAGGAACGATATCTGCTGATCGATCCCGCTGAAAAGAAATCGGAGCAGGGTGTAAGGCTGCTCCGATTAGTGATGATGGAAGAATTTGGGAAAGGGCGTCCGCCTGGCCGGCATTGAGGCCCTTCAGAGTTATGGTGAGTGCCCCGTGGCCGGAGATCCGGAGGACAGGCCCCATACCGCCCTCCTATGCCGCCGCAGGTTGCGCATTGATGATTGTGTCGATATCGGTCGCATCGAGGGTCTCTTTTTCGAGCAAGCCCTTTGCAAGGCCATGGAGTGCATCCACCCGGTCCTGGATCAGGGTCTTGGCCCGGTGGTAGTTGTCCATGACGATGCGTTTTACCTCGTTATCGATCTCGACGGCGGTGTGCTCGCTGTAGTCGCGATGCTGCGCGATCTCGCGCCCGAGGAATATCGCCTCTTCCTTCTTGCCGTAGGACAACGGGCCCATGGCATCGCTCATGCCCCACTCGCAAACCATCTTCCGGGCGAGCGCTGTCGCGCGTTCAAGGTCGTTGCCTGCGCCGGTGGTCATGTGCTGAAGCGCGATCTCTTCAGCGGCCCTGCCACCCAGGAGGATCGCGATGTTGTTCAGCAGGTGTTCGCGGTCGTAGGAATACCGGTCAGCCGTGGGGAGCTGCAGCGTGACGCCCAGCGCCATGCCGCGAGGGATGATCGATACTTTGTGCACCGGATCGGTCCCGGGAATGAGCCGGGCGACCAGGGTGTGTCCGGCTTCGTGGTACGCCGTGTTTTTCTTTTCATCGTCGCTGATCAGCATGCTCTTGCGTTCGAGGCCCATGAGGATCTTGTCCTTGGCGCGCTCGAAATCGTCGTTCTCCACCTGCGTCTTGCCGATCCTGGCGGCGAGGATGGCCGCTTCGTTCACGAGGTTCGCCAGCTCCGCCCCGGAGAGCCCCGGGGTGCCCCTGGCGATGGATTCGATGTCCACGTGCGGCCCGAGCTTGATCTTCTGGGTATGCACCTTGAGCACGCCGATCCTGCCGTTCAAGTCAGGCCGCGGTATCACGACCATCCGGTCGAACCTGCCTGGTCTGAGGAGCGCCGGATCGAGCACGTCGGGCCGGTTCGTGGCAGCTACGAGGATCACCCCTTCGTTGCTTTCGAATCCGTCCATCTCCACAAGGAGCTGGTTCAGGGTCTGCTCGCGCTCGTCGTGGCCGCCGCCCAGTCCCGCACCGCGGTGCCTGCCCACGGCGTCGATTTCGTCGATGAAGATGATGCAGGGCGCGTTCTTCTTGCCCTGCTCAAAGAGGTCGCGGACGCGCGACGCTCCCACGCCCACGAACATTTCAACAAAGTCCGAGCCGCTGATCGACAGGAATGGTACGCCTGCCTCGCCCGCGATGGCGCGCGCCAGGAGCGTCTTGCCGGTCCCCGGAGGGCCGACAAGCAGTACGCCCTTGGGGATTTTGCCGCCGAGCTTCTGGAACTTCTGCGGGTCCTTCAGGATCTCGATGATCTCCTGGACCTCCACCTTGGCCTCATCCATACCGGCCACTTCGTTGAAGGTCACCTTTTTCGCGTTTTCGTTCAGGAGCTTGGCCTTGCTCTTGCCGAAGGACATGGCCTTGTTCCCGCCCATCTGCATGTTGCGCATGATGAACAGGAACCAGAGCGCCATGAGGATGAGCGGCGCCCAGACCACGAGGAAGCTGTACCACGCCGATTCCTTCACCGGCTCTGCGTTGATCTTCACGCCTTTGGAGCGGAGGTCTTTGACGAGGTCGGGATAGTCCGGCAGATTGGTCTTAAATGACTTGCCGGTCTTGTAATTGCCGAACATTTCGGCGCCCTTGATCGTGACGTCGTTCACCTCGTTGCTCGCGATCTTGTCCATGACGTCGCTGAAGGGGATCTGCACCGCTGTCTGGCTGACGGGATTGAACAGGTTGAAGACGAGAACCGAGACCACCACGAACAACATGATCAGCGCCATATTTTTATAGAATGCACTCACTAGGAGAAACCTCCAATATTTCGCATTAGTAAATTATAAATTGAAGATTGAACAATGAAAATCGAGCGATTTCATCACCATAGAAAATTCAACAGGCAACCTTCATTTCCGTTAATAGTAACATATTCCTTCGTTCAAGACAACAATTTATCCACTCTTTACCCTGACCCGAGACAATCCTTAGGCAACTGTCTGATAGTTGTAGCGGCGAATTGCCGATCAAATGGGCCCTACTCCCGGTTCTTCACGTGTGGCCGGTTACGGTTCCTGGCGCTCCTCCATAGGAAGCACGGCGATATAGGGCAGATTGCGGTAGCGGTCCTTGTAGTCCAGTCCGTAACCGACCACATATTTGTTCGGGATGCGAAAACCCGCGTAGTCCGCCTCGATCGGGACCAGCCGGCGGTCGGACTTGTCGAGCAGCACGCACACCTTGAGTGAAGCCGGATCCCGCTCAAGGAGCCTCTTCTTGAGATAATCTATGGTCACGCCGGAATCCATGATATCCTCGATCAGCAGGACGTGTTTGCCTTTGATATCTTCTTTCATGTCGCACAGCATATGCACCGGATTGCCGTCCATGCTTTTGGTGGCGGAACTGGTGCAGTGGATGAAGTCCATCCTGACGGAGATCCTGAGTGAACGGAGCAGGTCGGACATAAAAAAAAGCGCGCCTTTGAGGACCCCGACGGCGAGTAGGTCCTTGTCGGCATAGTCTGTAGAGACGCGTGCGCCTATCTCCTGTATCTTCCGCTGGATCTCCTCACGGGTAAAAAGCGGTTTTCCAAAATCGATGCCTACCATTGATGCCCTCCATAATGACAATCGGGTCGAAGATGAATGTGCAGGGTTGCCTCTCCGTTATTTCGCGATTCGAAATCGCACCATCAGACCTTTTCTTGTGTTCGGTCCTGGCAGGAACCTCTCATCCGTCCGGAGCCCCACGACCCACAGGATGTCTTCTCCCGAGCAGAGCAGGGGGACTGTGTCACGCATCCTGCGAGGGACCTTCTCGTCCACGAAGTAGTCCTGGAGCTTTTTCCTTTTGCCGCCCATCCCCGCTGGGCAGAACCAGTCGCCGGAATGCCTGTTCCTGTATGTCAGAAACGACCCCATCTTATCATAATCGAACAGGGCCTGCCAGACATAATTTTTATCTTCCGGCTCCACCGGGAGGCGGTCGGTGATCAACGTCTCGACCATCATGGGGAGTTCCGGTATCATGGTAATGCCCGGTATGCTGATCGGATAGGAAAAATTATCTGTTCTCGATCGGGCGCTAAGAACGAAGCGGTCGTACTCGCGTCCGACGGTGAGGCCGTGGGGCAGATCCATGGTCCTGCCCGTCTGGGCCGACGCCGTGAACGCGAGGGCCTCGTCTATTTGGACCTGGGACAGCCCCGAGGATTCCACGCCGGCAAGGTCCAATGCTCTTTTCAGCAGTCTGCGCCTGAAGGCAATGGGCAGTGCACTGAACTCCTTCCTCTTGATAAAAAGGTCATTCTCTTTCCGTTCCAGGATGCTTTCCGCGAGTGTTGCACAATGGAACTCGATTGCTTCGTCCTCGTCCCGAAGAAGGGCAGCCTCGGCAGCGAGCGTCTCGACGATGCGGGGGTTGAATCCCTTCAGGATAGGTATGATCTCGAGCCGGATCCTGTTTCTGGTATATACGGGTTTCGCGTTCGATGGATCAGTTGCGAACGAAAGACCCGTCTCCTTCAGGTACTCCAGCACCTCGTCACGTGTGATTTCGATGAGCGGTCTGACAATGTTCTCCCGCACCGCGGGGATGGCCGAGAGGCCGGAGGCACCGGCGCCGCGCAAGAGCCGCATGAGGAAGGTTTCGGCCTGATCGTCTGACGTATGGCCTGTCGCGATGTGAGCTGCATCGATCGTCTTAGCCACCCGTTGCAAAAAATCGTACCGTACTTCCCGCGCACCCTCCTGGGGAGACAGCCCTCGCTCGAGGCAGTAGACCGGTACGTCAAACTTCTCGATGGTCGCCGGGATTCCGAGCTTGTTCGCAAGTTCACCAACGAACAGCGCCTCATCGGCAGACTCTTTGCCGCGGAACATGTGGTCGAGGTGGGCAATGCGCAGGGTCAGGTCGAGTTCCATTGATAAAGCCTGAAGGACGCTCAGGAGGCAGACCGAATCCGGTCCGCCCGAGACGGCGACGAGCACCCGTTCGCCAGGGGAGAGCATGCGATATTTCTTTATTGTTTCTTTGATCGTGGTAAGCAGCATGATATGAGAACGCGAGTCGCTCCGTGAAGGCAGTTCCTCTGGTGTTATTCTATTCTAGTGAAAGATTTTGATGAGAAAAAGGAAAGGGGGCAAAAATGGTGGCGGTGCAGGGACTCGAACCCCGGACACAGGGATTATGATTCCCCTGCTCTACCAGCTGAGCTACACCGCCACGAGAAAATTTAGAGGCACAAGATACTGTATTACGGCATTTTTGTCAAGAAAAACCTGATTCAGGGGGACACGCTTGTCAGTAAATCTTTGCATCAGGATCTCGGGATACCGAAAATGGGTGCTTCTCAACGAAATCGGCTAAAGACCGTGAGCATCCTGCTCATCCTGTTATCCTGTCAAAAAACCGCGTCTATTCCTTGAACCTCGTTTCTTCCTTCTGGATATTTTCCAGCGCTTCTTTTTGCGTCTTGCAGGCGATGCAGTACCGGGCAAGAGGGTTTACCTCGAGGCGTTTGATGTCGATCTCCTCACCGCATTCCTCGCATTGGCCGTAGGAATTGTTCTGGAGCTTTCGGAAGGCATCAGCGATGTCTTTGTACTGCTCATACTTCATTTCCAGAAGCGAGTAATCGATGCCCTGGTCCATGTCGAGTGCGGACTGGTCGGCGCTGTCCATGGCCGAGTCGATCTTCTGTCCCGTTTCCCGGACCAGTTTACGGCCGATCTGGGCCTCAAGGTTTTCCACAACCTCGTTCCGTTTTTTGAGCAGTAATTTTGACAGCAGCTCATTCCGTTTCTTCACGACCGCAGATATTCGTGGTTTGACCGCCGTGGCCTTTGCGATTTTTGTCACTGTTTTTTTTACGGCCCTGGTGGCGGCCTTCTTGACCTTTATCTTTTTTACCGTGCTTTTCTTCGAGCCGGCCTTCTTCACGACTTTTTTTGCTGACTTTTTTACGGTGGGTTTCGCAGGCTTGGTAGCTTTTTTCTTTTTTGCGCCTTTTTTTACCGCCATAATAGTACTCCCTCCTGACCATCATAGGCAACTTGGATTCGTATTATAGTTATGTATTAAAGCAAATTCAAGACAATTTGTCAGGTATTGCAAGAAAATTTCTCATTTCCAAGCCTATGAAACGGCTAGAACAGGGGGGAGATAGCTATTTGACGGTTTTTCTGTTACTATAATTTGAATAAAGCCGGGCACGAGGACCCTATGCGAAAACACTTTTTTATCATATTTATGGTCATTTTGGCGGGATGTTTCTCCTTTGCAGATAACGGATTCGCATCGTTTTCAGGACAAAATGGTGCAACGAGAATGAAAAACAACTGGATATACCGGAAACAACTCTTACTGGAGTACGGCGCGCTGGCAACAACAAAGAACGAGATTCCGCTCAGGGATTTCCAGAGCGGGACTGACGAAGCTTTCCGGGCCATCGGGCGTGCCAAGACCATCCTTGTCTTTCACCTGCTGCGACGAATGGCTGGAGAAGAGGCGTATTCCCGTCTCTCAGGTCCGAATATGGTCGAAGACCCGGTGAGGTCCTGGGACGAGATCAAGGGACGGTTCGAGAAAGAGCTTGGCCAGGACCTCGGATGGTTCTTCAAACAGTGGGTGGACCGGAAGGGACTCCCTGATCTGCGAGTGGAGAATGCCTCGATCCAGCGGAATGGCAGCCGGTTCAAGATCAGCTTTGACCTTGTCCAGAAGGGCGAGGTCTATACCCTGGACATCCCCATCGTCATCTCCTTTATCCACGGCAAGGATAGGTCGGAAATGGTGAAGCTCGAAGCGGATAAGAAAGAGGTTGTCCTTTTTGTTGACGAAGAGCCGTCAGCGGTGGTGATCGATCCGGAGTATGATGTTCCCCGAAGGCTGACGGATGCCGAGACACCGCCGCTTCTCGCAAAACTGCTGTCCGAGGAAAAGCCGGTTCTCGTTACGGCCGTAACCGGCAGAGAGATATACGCAGGAGCAGTTGCTGCATGGAAGCGGCGGGGCGCAGAGGAGCGGCAGACCGACACGATCAAAGATGCGGATGTCAACGGGTCGTCCTTTCTTGCGTTCGGTCCGGACAATCCTCTCGTTGGCAGGCTCTATGGCAGGGTTGAAACGGGAAACGGGGCGCTCTCCCTGGTAGCGAAGAAAAATCCCTGGAACCCGGACAAGGTCGTTGTGATCGTCCAGGCGAGGACCGAGCAGGCCGCATCCGAGGCTTTCAGCGCTGTCCTTTTACACGGGATTTGCAGCGCCTTGTCGATCGACGCAAAAGGACAGGTGGCGCAGAAGACCCTGGAATCCGAGCAAGGGATCGTGATGGAGCTGCGGGAAGAGGCTACGGCCATCGACGTTTCAGCGCTCAAAACGATTTCCAGCGTGATCGAGGGCGTGTCAAGAAAGAAGATCGTGTATGTGGGAGAATACCACGACCGGTTTGCGCACCACAACGTCGAACTCCAGATCATCAAGGGCCTCTTTCAGAAGGACCCGAAGATCGCCGTGGGTATGGAGATGTTCCAGAGGCCTTTCCAGAAAACGCTTGATGAGTACGTCAGCGGTTCGATCGACGAGCGGGAGTTCCTGAAGAAGTCGGAGTATTTCAAGCGCTGGGGTTTCGACTATAACCTGTATAAGCCGATCCTCGATTATGTCCGCGCTGAGAAAATCCCAGTCGTTGCCCTGAACCTGGGCCGCGAGATCACTGATAAAGTGGCGAAGACGGGCATGGACTCTCTCACGAATGATGAGCGGAAGGACGTCCCGGAGCAGATGGATTTTTCCGACTTGGAGTACCGCGACCGGCTCAGGCAGGTGTTTGATCAGCATGCAGCAGCAAGCGAACGGAACTTCGACTTTTTCCTGCAGGCCCAGATCCTGTGGGATGAGGGCATGGCCCGGTCCATCGACGATTACCTCCGGAAGAACGCGGACCAGCGGATGGTCGTGATGGCGGGCGTGGGACACCTTGCCTACGGTTCGGGGGTCCCGAAAAGGACCTTCCGGCGGAACGGTTTACCCTATGCGACGGTCCTGAGCGATGTTGCGATCGAGGCGGACATTGCCGACTTTGTCGTGTTCCCCTCATCGCTCGACGGGATGACCTCGCCGAAGATCATGGCCGTGCTCAAGGAGAGTGGGGAACAGGTCAGCATCGCGGACTTGCCGGCAGGGAGTGTCTCAAAGAAGGCCGGCATCAAGGTCGGCGATATTGTGGTGTCGCTCGACAACACGTTGATCAGGAGCGTGGATGATATCAGGATCGCGCTCTTTTACAAAAAGTCGGAGGACATGGTCCGGATCAAGGTGGTGCGCAAGCGGTTCCTGCCGGGGTATGCGGAGATTGAATTCGACGTGAAGTTGCAGTAATTTTTTAAGACAGCCGGCAGGTGATATGCTATCATAAGAATATCCGTGTGCTGACGGGAATAGCGGCCTCAATTGCGTCAGGCCGTACCGGGGCACCGGGGCGGCAGGATGGATAGGTTCCCTGTTTTTAAGGTGACAACCTGTCTTCGTGGTAAAAGAAATATCAACCCGTGATTGCACAGGAGGGGCAGATGAAAAAATATATTCTTGTTGCGATGGCCGCCGCGCTTGCTGTTTCGGGGTGCTCAGGCGTGGTCGCGAAGAACTTCAAGGTCTTCGCCGACCCTCCAGACTCAACCATCAGGGTCGTTTCGGGCATTGACCTGAAGGAATTGAAGTACCGATCGCCTGCGACCATTACGGCCGAAGCGCCGAAGGACCCCGCGCTTGCGTCTAAGGCGGTCCTTGAGGTGAGCAAGGATAACTATCAGCCGAAGATCATAGCGCTTCGAGACATCAATGAAGGCGAGACCCTCAATATCAAACTGGAGAAGATCTTGAAGGATATCGTCAGATACAAGCTGTCGTTCCGGCTCGTCAGCCCCGTCGTGTCCCAGGAGCTCCAGTTCCGGGACAAGAACATATCCATCGCCTTTACTGTCGGCGAGCAGGGCTTCCAGATGCATTTCGAGAACCTCAGCCCCAACGATCTGAAAATATTGTGGGACCGCGCCGAGTATACCGGCGTGAACAGACAACCGCAGAGGCTCATGCATTCCGGCGTCCGCTTCCCGGACCGGCACAATCCCATCCCTGATCAGTTCGTGCTGTCCCGGGGTTCCGTGCAGGAGGCGGTGTTCCCGATCAGCAATGTGTATATGTTGCCGCAGAGAAAGGGGTATGATATTCGCCCCTTGTTCCCGCTCGAGACCGACGATGCGGCTGGACTGAAAGGGAAGAGCGTCAATCTTTTTATCCCTGTGGAGGTCAACCGCCAGATCATCCCGTATAATTTCAAGATTGAGATCATGGACGCCGTGAAGGAGGTCAACAAGGGCTGATCGATGCCGCTGACATATGATTTGCATCATAGGTATAGTATTGCAGGAGGTGTAGAATAAGGTCATGTTTAAAGAAGGTTGCCCAGGAAGTAGTGAGATACGTTCGCCAAAGCCGGAGGATATCCGGTGCCAGAAATGCGGCGAGAAGATCGAGATCTGGAGCGATGAGCCGGATACCGCCTGCAAGAAGTGCGGCCATCTGAACGCGCGGCCCATCGGCACGTCCTGCATCGAGTGGTGCGCCTTTGCCAAGGACTGTGTCGGCGCTGAAAAGCTCGAGAAGCTTCTGAAGGCTGCCAAGGGCTAATCCGTATGTTGCTCAATCCTTTATTCGTATCTGCACGGTTTCATTTGCCGGCTTGAGTAGCTGCGATATCCTTTTAAAGGGGAGTAAAAAGATGTATAATGGTATTATTCCAGAACAGCCTGGGGATTGGGAAAAGGAGAATAGATCATGACCAAAGAAAAAGTTGAAGATGCCTTGAAACAGGTTCGTCCGGCGCTCCAGCGTGACGGTGGAGATATCGAGCTGGTGAGCGTGGAAGAGAACGGTACGGTGAAAGTAAGGCTCAAAGGCGCCTGCGGGGCCTGCCCCATGTCCACGATGACGCTCAAGATGGGTGTGGAAAAGCACCTCAAGCAGCAGTTCCCCGAGCTCAAGGAAGTTGTCCAGGTCGCGTAAGGCCTCCCTTGAAAAATTGACGGCTGTTGCTCAAATCGATTCCGTGCCTCACCAAGTTCAGCATGAACAAAAAAGCCTTGATGACAAGACCGCAACGCCGTTCGTACTAATCCTGTCGAAGGTCAAGGGGTTTGTCTGGGCAACAGTCTGTTGCAGCGAGGTCCTCTATGGACCGGCTGGAACGCTGCTTATGCAAGTCTACGCTGATGTCCTTTTCGCCGGTATGGCGGACATCCGGATATGACTGCCGAATATTGATCTTCTCGTCTTGAACCGAGGAAATGCAGTCAGCCACGAGTAAAGGTTCGCACAGGCAGGCCCGCAGAGAACATACAGATAAATCAAATCCCTCCCCGCACCCTCTTATCCACTCATGCGTGTCGCTATTTTCTATTCATTGAGCACGCGATCCCAACGAAGCAAATATTATGAATATCACGGCGTTACGAAATGAAACACGAAAGCCGTTCTCACATCCATTCGGTAAAAATTCGCTTGACACTTCGACCCCATTCTGTTATAAACGCAACGGCTTTTAGTAGAAATTCTCAAGTTGTAATTTCAACGTTTATACTATTTGGCGGGTGAGACAGAATGGAAGCCACGACTGTAAAAGCGCACGATACGTTCAGCGGAGGTGTGCATCCTGCTGGTAACAAGCACCTCACAGCACACAAGCCGGCCGTTGCCGCAGCAATTCCCAAACGCGTAATCATTCCCCTGAGCCAGCACATTGGCGCACCTACCAAACCCCTCGTTGTCATTGGACAGGAAGTAAAAAAAGGAGAAAAGATCGGAGAGACCACCGGCTTTGTCTCTGCTCCTGTCCATGCATCGATCTCCGGCAAGGTAACGGCCATCGGCAATTTCCCGCACATCCTCGGTATGGATCTACCTTCGATCATTATCGAGAGCGACGGCAAGGATGAGTGGGTGGCCGGCATCAAGGAAACGCCTGACTTCAGCGTGTTGAGCCCCGACGAGCTCAAGAAGCTCGTGCTGGATGCCGGCATTGTCGGCATGGGCGGAGCAACCTTCCCGACACACGTTAAACTTTCCCCCCCCAAAGAGAAACCGATCGACGTGGTGATCCTGAACGGAGCCGAGTGCGAGCCCTTTCTGACCTCCGACCACCGGCTCATGCTCGAAAGACCGAAAGAGATCATCGAGGGCCTCAAGATCCTCATGCGGATCCTGAATGTCAGCAAGGGATATATCGGCATCGAGGCAAACAAGCCGGACGCCATCGAGACCATGACCAGGGCCGCGGCAGGATCTCCGGAGATCAAGGTCTGGCCCGTCAAGGTCAAGTACCCGCAGGGCGCGGAAAAAATGCTTATCAAGGCCATTGCCAACAGGACCGTTCCCGCAGGCAGCCTGCCCATGGATGTGGGCGTGGTGGTGCAGAACGTGGGCACGGCCGAGGCCATTTATACCGCGGTCCGCTACGGCAGGCCGCTGATCGAACGCTATGTCACCGTGACCGGCAGGGGAGTGAAGGACCCAAAAAACTTCCTCGTCCGTGTCGGGACGCCGTTCTCCCAGCTTATTGAAGAAGCAGGCGGCTTCACAGACGATGCGGCCAAGGTGATCTCCGGCGGTCCCATGATGGGCATGAGCCAGTACACACTTGATGTTCCCGTGATCAAAGGGACGTCCGGCATCACGGTCATCCCAAAGGCTGAAGTGAGCATGCAATCCTACGGACCTTGCATCCGTTGCGGCCGATGCATCGATGCCTGCCCCATGAAGCTCCAGCCGTCCCTCCTCGGTCTCTATATTGAGAAGGGCCATTACGAAGATGCAAAGGACTACAACCTGATGGACTGCTTTGAGTGCGGCTCATGCACGTTTGTCTGCCCGGCCAACCGCCCCATGGTCCAGTGGGTGAAGAAGGCGAAAAAGGAACTGGCGAAGAAGAAAGCGTAAACGCGCTGGTTGCGGATTTGTTATAGGGGCGACCCTGAGTTGTCGTCCTTGATAGAGGGCAACCACATCGGGCTGCCCCTACATGGCCATGCCCACGGAGAGAGGTTACATCTGATGGAAGCACCCGTAAAAGAACAACCAAAAGAGCAACCCAAAGAGCAACCAAAACTGATCGTCTCGATCGGGCCCCACATGCACGATGAGGAGACCACGTCCAAGATCATGTGGACCGTCAGCGGTGCGCTGCTTCCGGCCACGCTCATGTCGGTCTACTATTTTGGCATGCCGGCCATCCAGGTCATTCTCGTCTGCATCGTGACGTCTCTTCTGACCGAGGCCGGGATGCAGTGGCTGCTTAAGAAACCGATCACGCTCTCCGATGGAAGCGCGTTCTTGACGGGTCTGCTGCTTGCCATGAACCTTCCCTCTAATGTGCCTTTCTACATTCCCTTTGTCGGATCATTCGTGGCCATCATGATCGCGAAGCACCTCTTCGGCGGTCTTGGTTTCAACATCTTCAATCCTGCACTTATCGGACGTGCCTTTGTCCTGGTCAGCTTCGCAAAGATAATGACCACGTACGTTGCGCCGGCATCCGCATTCATGGCTGTGGATGCGAAGACCACTGCAACGCCGCTGGTTCTCCTCAAAGAGGACGGGATGTCCAAGCTCCTTGAGATTTATCATACCAAGGCTGCCCTGTATCAGGACCTGTTCATCGGCAACCGGGCAGGGTCTCTCGGTGAAACGTCGGTGATCGCGCTGCTCCTCGGCGCTGCGCTCCTTATGCTGAAGCGGTATATCACCTGGCACATCCCGGTCACGTTCATCGCGACGGTCGGCATCCTTACCTGGATCTTCGGCGGTAAGGAAGGGCTTATGACGGGCGACGCCATCTTCCATATGATGTCGGGCGGTCTTATCCTCGGCGCGTTCTTCATGGCCACGGATTATGTGACCGGTCCCTCGGTCCGCAGCGCACAGGTCGTATTTGGCGTTGCGTGCGGTGTTCTCACGGTGCTCATTCGCCTCAAAGGCGGGTATCCCGAAGGAGTGATGTTCGCGATCCTTCTCATGAACTGCTTTGCGCCGCTTCTTGACCGCGGCATGCGCAGCCGCGTATTCGGCAAGGCAGAGGCCAGGGGGGTGAAGAAATGAAGGACATGATGAAGATAACCCTCAGCCTCGTCGCGATCTTTATCGCTGCGGCCCTGATCATGGGGGTCACGTATAAATACACCTCGCCGGTGAGATTTACCGCTGAAAAGAAAGAAAAGGAAGAAGCGCTGAAAGAGATGGCGCCCGATGCAACGGACCCCATAAAACCCACCGGGGAGTGGCGCAGCAGTCACGGTAAGCCGTATGAGTATTATCTGGCGACTTCCGGCGGCAAGCCGGTAGCCTATATTTCGAGCACTGCCGGCAAGGGATATTCTAGCTATATCGCGATGCTTGTTTCACTGGATACGGACTTCAAGATCAGGGACATCAAGATTCTCCACCATGGTGAAACGCCCGGTCTGGGGGACCAGATTGAGGACAAGAACTTTATTGGCCAGTTCAAGGGCAAAGCACTTTCGCAGCTCATTCTCTTGAAAACGGAAACCAAGGATAACATCCAGGCCATTTCAGGAGCAACGATCTCGAGCCGCGCAGTAACCAATGGCGTGAAGGACGCAGTGCAGACGCTCGTCGATACGTATGGTTCAGGGATCAAGTCTGCGGCGCAGGGGGTGGCAAAATGAGCAACGTCAATTACGGGACCATCATCAAAAATGGCATCTTCGGTGAAAACCCGGTCTTCCGGCTGGCGCTTTCCCTTTGTCCTGCCGTGGCCGTAACCAGCGGCGTGAAGAACGGTTTTCTGATGGGCGTCGCCGTCTTCTTTGTCATGACCATGGTCAATGCCACTGTTTCCCTTCTCAGGAATTTTATTAATCCGAAAGTCCGTATTCCTTCGTATATGTTCATCATTGCTACCTGGGTTACGGTGACGGATCTCGTCATGGCGGCCTATGCACGGGATGTCTATAAACAAATGGGACTGTATATCATGCTCATCGTTGCTTTTGCCATCGTGCTTTCGCGGGCGGAAATGTTCGCGAGCAAAAACAAGCTGCTCCCGTCGATCGTCGACGGCGCGGCGATGGGCATGGGATTCCTCCTTGCTCTCGTGCTCCTGGGCATTTTCAGGGAGTTTCTCGGGAAAGGTTCACTCTGGGGAATGCAGATCCTCCCCGGGAAACCACTGCTCATCATGATCATGCCGACAGGCGGGTTCTTCGCCATGGGGCTCATGATGGGCTGGCTCAACTGGATCGACCGGAAGTTCTTTGGCGGGACAGGCGGTGGAGGCGGGGCGCATTGAGAGTCGAGAGTATAAAGAGTCCATAGAGTTTATCTCTATAACTCTATGAACTCAATAAACTCAATAGACTAATCATGTGGAGGTGCAATGCAGATTAATTGGGAACATGTATTAACCATATTCATAGCGTCAGCGCTCATCAATAACTTCGTCTTCTCTCGCTACCTCGGCCTCTGCATCTTTTTCGGCGTGACCAAGAGGATGGAGACCGCCGTGGGCATGAGTTTTACCTTTACCGCGGTGATGCTGATCGGCGCTGCGCTGAACTGGGTCATTTACGAGTATGTGATGATCCCCTTTCACCTGGGCTTTCTGAAGATCGTCATTTTCATAGGAGTGGTCGCCGCATTCGTTCAGGCAGCGGATACGATCATGAGGAAAGTGACACCTGCGTTGTATTATAAGCTGGGCATCTACCTCGCCTTGATCGTTACGAACTGCATTATCCTGGCAGTGCCCCTCATCAACGCCGAGGAGCACTACAGCCTGTTCGAGAGCATGGCGCTTGCCGTGGGTTCGGGTCTTGGTTTCAGCCTCGCCCTCATCATTATGGCGAGTATCCGGGAAAAGCTGGAACTCGCGGACGTTCCCAAGTCCTTTCAGGGTCTGCCAATTTCCTTTGTTCTGACCGGGCTCATTGCTCTTGCCTTTTTAGGGTTTTCAGGGATGATCACGCTTTAGTGGAAATACGCAGTGCAATGTGATGATCGCGTCAATATCAGCTCTATCGTTCCTGTTTAAATTTCATGGTGCACTTTTGAATGCTTATTACTGAGGGTACACTGCCATGTATGAACAATGCAGCAATCTCCTGATACAGATACTTTACCAGACGGTAAACATCTTCGCCAACAAACTGGTGCCCCAGGTCGGAGTCGGCGGATCTGTGGAAACTCTTGAAAAAGTGCCGTGGGATTATGTGGCCTATGGAATCGTATTCCTTGCTGCGCTCGGCGTCGTCTTCGGGATAGCGCTTGCGATTGTCGCCGCGCGGTTCGTTGTCAAGGTAGATCCCAAAGTGGAGAAGGTGCGCGATACCCTGCCGGGCGCCAACTGCGGCGCCTGCGGCTTCGCGGGCTGCATGGGATATGCCGAGGCCGTGGTGGGGAACCCCGACGTGGCCGTGAGCATGTGTGCCCCCGGTAAATCGGCAGTTGCCGAGAAGATCGCGGAGATCACGGGCAAGAAGGCGGAAAAGATGGACCCGAAGATCGCGCGGGTCTTCTGCCAGGGCGGCAGCTCCCTTAGCCAGCGGAAATTCATCTACACGGGCGTAATGGACTGCACGGCCGCGGTGCTCGCGGCAGGAGGCGACAAGTCCTGCCAGTACGGATGTCTTGGTTACGCCACCTGCATGCGCGCCTGCCCCTTTGACGCTATCACGATGAGCGCCGACAACCTGCCGATCATCAGCAAGGAAAAGTGCACGGCCTGCGGCAAGTGCGTTGCCGCCTGTCCCAAACAGGTGATCGAACTTGCGATGGAGTCCAAAGCAGTGGTGATCAGCTGCCACAGCAGGGACAAGGGCGCGGACACCAAGAAGAAATGCCAGGTCGGCTGCATTGCCTGCGGCATCTGTGTCCGTACCTGTCCGGTGGACGCCATCAAGATCGACAACAACATTGCGCGGATCGACCATGCCAAGTGTATTGTCTGCGGTCTCTGCGTCAAGAAATGTCCTACCAGCGCGATCCATGACTACATCCCGGTACGGCCCAAGGCATACATTGATCCATCAAAGTGCGCGGGAATAGATGTGTGTGAAAAAGTGTGCCCGGTCAGCGCCATCTCCGGTGAGGTCCGATCGGTGCATGTCGTCAACCAGGAGAAGTGCATCGGTTGCAGGATGTGCGAGGCCCGGTGCCCCAAGAAGGCCATATCGATGATGGAGGCCGCTTCCGGAGCTGTTGATAAAAAGTTCTCAAAGAAACAGGAGCCGGTCACAGTTTAACATCACGGAAATCCGTCTTAGAGAAGGGGATGCGTACTTTGCATCCCCTTTTTGCATGGGGAAACACAGCGTGGTGGTGCTTCTTTTTTCTGCTTGACAAAATTTCTTGCTTAGGTTAAAAACAGACTCATTCATCATTCTGCTCAAGTCCAACACGATCATGTTTCGGAGGTTTATATGAATCCTGATGATATCAAATACCACAGAGAACATACCTGGGTGCGCGCTGAAGGAAAGCATGCGACTATCGGCATTACCGATTACGCCCAGCAGCAGATGGGAGATATCGTGTATATCGATCTGCCCGAAATAGATACCGAGGTCGATGCAGACTCGGGACTGTCAGAGGTCGAGTCCACAAAGGCAACTTCACCGGTGGTCAGCCCGGTATCGGGAAACGTGAGAGAGGTGAACGAGGACCTCGCCGATTCTCCGGAGATCATCAACGAAGATCCGTACGGCAACGGCTGGCTCGTGGTGCTTGACATGAGCGACCCCTCGGAGTTGAATGACCTGATGAGCAAAGCGGAGTACGAGAAGTTCCTGAAGGAAGAAGAGGGAAAGTAGCGGGGCATCGAAGAAATGGCACATCATGAGAAAATGACCAAAAGGGAGAGTGTATACTCTCCCTTTTTTTTCACTGTAAAAATGAAAGCAACGCGATTTACCACAGAGGGCACAAAGGTACAATCGTGAACGTATAAGCGGTGGTCTTAAATAACGCCATTCCCGGGATTGGCAAGGCATGAAACAAGACTGAAACAAAAGCGTCTCTCGCAAAGACGCAAAGTACGCAAAGTGAGTCATTACTAAACAGGTAACACGAAGCCTTAGCCTTTGTCTTAAAACAAAATATTTAGACTTTCTTTGCGACCTTTGCGTCTTTGCGAGAAAATCGGTTTTGACTTGACTCAAATTTCTAGATCTTGGTTTGTAAAGTACTTTAAGGAGCACGGTATGACAATAAAGCTCACCATCATAG
>Ga0184631_10000051_pt1 | contig 19248 bp, 16 predicted proteins | sample PLM4_90_b1_FD_133160 | JGI IMG/M metagenome (GOLD analysis project Ga0184631, IMG submission 133160) | Groundwater sediment microbial communities from an aquifer in East River, Colorado, USA - PLM4_90_b1 | ecosystem: Environmental > Terrestrial > Soil > Riparian zone | place: USA: East River... | reverse complement strand
TTTGAACAGGCGGTTCTCAGGGGAAAAGAATACATCATGTCCGGAGATGTGGTTCAGGTTGTCCTGTCACAGAGTTTTGAAAGGGACTCTTACACAGACCCCTTCAATATATACAGGGCTTTACGCGTAATAAACCCTTCTCCTTATATGTATTATATCGATACAGGAGATGCAAAGATTGTTGGATCGTCTCCTGAGATACTTGTGAGGCTTGAAGGAAAAAAGATAGTCCTGAGACCGATTGCAGGGACCCGAAAAAGAGGGGATACAGAAAAAGAAGATAAGTCCCTTGAGGAAGAGCTCAGGAAAGACCCTAAGGAAATAGCTGAACATATCATGCTTGTTGACCTTGGAAGGAATGATGTTGGAAGGGTTGCAGGAATAGGTTCTGTAAAAGTAACAGAGCTGATGACTGTTGAAAGGTATAGCCATGTTATGCATCTCGTCTCGAATGTTGAGGGTGATCTAAGGGATGGGCTGGATGCCTTTGATGTTTTGCGATCATGTTTTCCTGCGGGCACTGTGACAGGGGCTCCAAAGGTTAGGGCAATGGAGATCATAGAGGAGCTTGAGCCAACAAGGAGAGGTCCTTATGCAGGCGCTGCAGGGTATTTCAGCTATTCAGGGAATATGGATACCTGTATCACAATTAGGACGCTTGTCATAAAAGATAACAAGGTTTATGTTCAGGCAGGTGCAGGGATAGTAGCTGACTCAATTCCTGAAAGGGAATATGCTGAAACAGTGAATAAGGCGATGGGCATGATGAGGGCTGTTGATATGGCAGAAAAGGAAATAAGTTAACTGAAAAGATGCAGACATTGTTCAAAAATTTATTTAACTAAAATTATTTATAAACCATGACATACAGGCAGGACATAGTACCTTCGCTCATTCTCGTCCCGATAAGATCGGGACTCCGAGGCTTTTGCCTCTTTATATTAGAAATATTCTCAATGGAGTATCAGCAAAAAAATCCGCTCAAATACTATGCCCAGCCCTTATTATTTGAATTTGTGAATAATGTACACTAAGGCACTAAAAATAAATTTTTTCACAACATCTGCATCTTATTATAAATTCAAAGACTTTCGATTGTATTATTATTCGTGTTTAAAGGTGAAAGATTAAATGTTATTAATGATTGACAATTACGATTCTTTTACTTACAACCTCGTCCAGTACCTCGGGGAGCTTGGAAAGGATATAAGGGTTTTTAGAAATGATAAGATTACAATCCAGGAGATAGAAAAAATGAACCCTGAAAAGATTGTTATCTCCCCCGGCCCCTGCACACCAAAGGAAGCTGGTATTTCTATAGAGCTCATACAAAATTTTGCCGGAAGGATACCGATCTTAGGCGTGTGTCTCGGCCATCAATCTATTGGCGCTGCCTTTGGAGGAGAAATAATAAGGGCACCGCGACTTATGCACGGAAAGACATCTCTTATATACCATGATGGGAAAACAATATTTGAAGGCCTTCCAAATCCATTTGAGGCAACAAGGTATCATTCTCTTGTGATAAAGAAAGAAACCCTTCCTGATTGTCTTGAGATAACGGCTCGGACAGATATGGATGAGATAATGGGTGTAAGGCATAAGAATGTTATTGTTGAAGGTGTTCAGTTCCATCCTGAGTCAATCCTCACAAAGGTTGGAAAAGATTTGCTGAGGAACTTTTTGAAGCTATGATTAGAGAAGCAATAAAAATGCTTATTGATAATTTAAGCCTCTCTGAAGCAGAAATGGCTGAATGTATGAAAGAGATCATGGAGGGGAAGGCTACGGATGCCCAGATTGGAGCGTTCCTCACGGGTTTAAGGATTAAAGGAGAGACTATTGAAGAGATAACAGGCGCAGCAAGGATCATGAGGGAAAAGGCAATAACCATCAAGGCACCTGAAGGTGTCCTTGATACCTGCGGCACTGGCGGCGATATGTCACATACCTTTAATATCTCTTCAACAACAGCCATTGTTGTCTCTGCTTGTGGAGTACCTGTTGCAAAACATGGAAATCGCTCTGTCTCCAGCCAGTCCGGCAGTGCAGACCTCCTTGAGACTCTCGGCGTAAAAATAGACCTTTCTCCTGAGAAGGTGGAAACATGTCTTTTCGAGACAGGTTTTGGATTTCTTTTTGCACCTCTTTTTCATCCTGCGATGAAGTATGCTATAGGGCCGAGAAAAGAAATGGGAATAAGAACCATTTTCAATATACTTGGTCCCCTTACCAACCCTGCTGGTGCCAGGAGGCAGTTGCTCGGTGTCTTTGCCGATAACCTCACAGAGACCCTTGCGATGGTACTTGGAAACCTTGGTGCTATTGATGCAATGGTTATCCATGGTGAAGATGGTCTTGATGAGATAAGCATCTCTGATGCCACAAAGGTTTCAAGGTTTAAAGATGGCAGGGTGGAGAATTTCTTCGTTGCACCAGAGGATTTTGGCATTAGAAGAAGGGAAATCGACTTAATTCGTGGTGGTAACAAAGAAGAAAATGCAATGATAACCCTCTCCATCCTAAAAGGCGAAAGAGGACCAAAGAGGGACATAGTTCTCATGAATTCTGCTGCAGCCCTTATGGTTGCTGGAAAGGCAGAGGATTTCAGGACAGCCCTATTAATTGCAGCAGATGCGGTTGATTCAGGGGTGGCATCAGAAAAATTGGAAGAGGTAAAGAAGGTTAGCAACTCACTTTAACCATAATAATGCAGACATTGCTCAAAAATTTATTTACCAAAATTATCTATAAACCATGACACACAGGCAGGACAAAGTATTTTCGCTCATTCTCGTCCCGATAAGATCGGGACTCCGAGGCTTTTGCCTCTTTATATTAGAAATATTTTCAAAGGACTATCAGCAAAAAAATCCGCTCAAATACTATGCCCTGCCTTTATTATTTGTGTTAATCGGCTGAGAGGAGGGATTTTGCCTGTTAGAGTCGGCGTAATTGGTGTTGGCTACCTTGGTCAGCACCATGCACGGATTTACTCTGAGTTAAAAGACATAGAGCTTGTAGCCCTTGCTGATACAGATGAGAAGAGGGCTATCACTTTTGCAGAAAAATATGGTTGCAAGGCATTTTCTGACTATAGAGAAATTCTCCCCAAGGTTGATGCCCTTAGCATTGTCACACCTACAACGTCCCATTACAGTATAGCCATTGAATGTCTCAGGGCAGGGAAGGATATCCTTATAGAAAAGCCAATAACAGAGAATATCAAAGAAGCGGACGAGCTTATCGTGGAGGCGGAGAAACATGGTTGCATCCTCCAGGTTGGTCATCTTGAAAGATATAATTCGGCCCTCCTTGCTGCCTCAGGCATGATAAACGAGCCGAGATTCATAGAATCAGAAAGGCTTTCCCCTTTTCTTGGTAGAGGAACCGATGTTGATGTTACCCTTGACCTCATGATCCATGATGCAGATATAGTGCTAAGCCTTATTCCTTCGCATATAAAAGAGATCAGGGCAGTAGGGGCAAAGGTCTTTACTGACAAGATTGATGTTGCCAAGGCATGGCTTTCATTCGAAAATGGATGTACAGCAGTTCTTACAGCAAGTCGGCTTTCTCCTGAGAAGCAAAGGATACTCAAGGTTTTTCAAAAAGATTCCTGTCTGTATGTCGATTACATGAGCTGTGAGGTGAGACATTATCACAAAACTTCTGAGGGCATATTCCTTGATGTTATAAAGCCTGATAATAAAGAACCCCTAAGAGAAGAACTGGAGGATTTTATTCGTTGTGTTAAGGAAAGAAAGAGACCAAGGGTCTCTGCCATTGAGGCAAGGAAGGCTCTTAAGATAGTGCTGGACATAACAGAAATAATTATGAAAAGAGAGGATTGAAAAGGGTGCTTAAAGAAAAGATGTCAGAACGTCGTAATTATGAGATAGTTCCAATGGTGGATCTGAAAAGACAGTATCAAGGAATTAAAAAAGAGATATTTCAGGTCATAACAGAAATATTTAGCAACGGTCAGTATATTCTCGGTCCCAGGGTCTCTGAGTTTGAAAAGAAGATTGCAGATTATTACGGGGTATCTGAAGCAGTGGGTGTTGCTTCAGGGACTGATGCCATTCACCTGTCAATCAATGCCTTAGGTATTGGAGAAGGAGATGAGGTTATCACAACACCTTTTACTTTTTTTGCAACAGTAGAGGCAATACTTTATACAGGTGCCAGGCCTGTTTTTGTGGATGTTGAGCAAGACACTTTTAATATGGATGCAGGGCAGATAGAAGCAAAGATAACAGATAAGACGAGGGCAATCTTACCTGTTCACATTTTTGGTCAAATGGCGGATATGGAAGAGATATCTAAAATAGCAAAGAGGCATGGTCTTAAAGTAATTGAGGATTGTGCCCAGTCTTTTGGTGCCAACCTGAACGGGAAAAAAGCTGGAAGTTTTGGAAATACAGGATGTTTCAGTTTCTATCCGAGTAAAAACCTCGGCGGATATGGGGATGGAGGAATAATAATCCTCAATGATACCAAAATAGCTGATGAAGTAAGAAAATTGAGAAACCATGGTTCGAAAAGTTCATATATCCATGAGAATGTGGGGTTTAACAGCAGGCTGGATGAGATACAGGCAGGTATACTACTTGTGAAGCTCAAATATATAGATGAATACAACATCGCGAGGAGACAGAAGGCAGCTCTCTATACTGAACTCCTTTCAGATAAGGTAAAGTGTCCTGTTGAGAAGAAAGGGGCATACCATGTCTTCCACCAATATACAATCAGAAGTAATAAAAGACATGAAATACAGAAGAGGTTAAGGGATAAAAGGGTTTCTTCAGTAGTCTATTATCCTGTGCCTTTACACCTTCAGGATGCCCTCAGATTTTTGGGTTATAGAGAAGGTGATTTCCCCGTTACAGAAAAATCAGCTAAGGAAGTCCTTTCATTGCCAATCTATCCCGAGCTTGAAGAGTCTGTAATAGAGAAGATAGCAGAGATAATCAAGGCTGTCATTTAAATGAATACCGTAATGATAGTTACCGGGGAAAGTTCGGGTGAATTGTATGGGGCTCTTCTCGCTAAAGAATTGAAAAAAAGCTATCCTGATGTGCGCATCGTGGGTATTGGCGGCGACAGGATGAGAAAGGTCGGTGTGGAGCTCATATCAGGAATATCAAGTGCATTTGGCATCTCAGAGTTATTTTCTGCATTGAGAGATTTAAAGTCAGCTTTCAAAAGGACAAAAGAGGCGATCAAGGAGTTAATGCCCGATGTCCTTGTCCTGATTGATTTTCCTGATTTCAATATAAAGGTGGCAGGTTTTGCAAAGGCTTGCAAGATAAGGATCCTTTATTATGTAAGCCCTCAGGTGTGGGCATGGCGAAAAGGCAGGGTAAAAAAGATAGCTGGTCTCGTGGACAGAATGGCTGTTATATTACCTTTTGAGGCAGATATATACAGAAGAGCAGGATTGCAATGTGAGTTTGTCGGACATCCCATAGTTGAGGAGATAGAAGAAGTTTTAAAGTCAATAAATCCCTCCTTACCCCCCTTTATTTCCCCCCTTAGTAAGGGGGGAGATAGGGGGGTCAACGGGGGGATTATAAATTCCGAACTCCGAACTATTTTTAAATCTACACTCGGTCTTGATCCAAACCGACCACTCCTTTCCCTTCTTCCCGGAAGCAGGCCGCATGAACTTGAGAGACTCCTTCCCTTAATGGTAGAAGTGATAAGGGAATTTAAGAGAGGCCCTGAAATAAATTCAGGAAAGGACTACCAGTTCTGCATTCCCCTTGCCCCAAATATCAATGAAGTGAAATACGGACAGTATATTGATGTACTCATTCAGGAAGGGGCAATCATTAAAAGGGGTGAAACCATTCAGGTTCTTGCTGCTTCTGATATGGCGGTTATTGCCTCTGGGACTGCTACACTTCAGGCTGCATTCCTTGAAGTCCCCATGGTAGTAATTTATAAACTCTCCCCCTTTTCCTATCTCCTCGGAAGACTCTTTATTAATGTCAAGCATATCTGTCTCGTCAATATCCTTTCAGGAAGAGAGATAGTTCCTGAACTCCTTCAGCAAAAGGCAAATGCAGAGGATATAATAGAGAAGCTTAAAAAGATTATGTTTGATGTGGCATACCGGGAAGGGATGATTAATCAATTCAAAAAGATAAAGGAGCCCTTTCTGGGATTGAAGGCTTCAAATAGGGTGTCCGGGATTATAGAGGAGATGGCTGGATGGGGACAGTAGAGACGATAAGGAAGATAATGCTGTTGCTCAAGCCATACTGGAGAAGAATTGTCCTTTCAGGAATCTTGAGTGTTTTTGTATCCGGAATGAGTGGTGGAGTTGCATGGCTTGTGAAGCCTGCACTCGACGGCATCTTCCTTCAGAAAGATAAGAGACTGCTTGCACTTCTTCCCCTTGCTGTACTTGTATTGTATATCCTCAAAGGAACCTTCTCTTTTTTCCAGTCCTATCTTATGCGATCAGTAGGGTCAAAGGTTGTCAGAGATATGAGGAATAAACTCTTTGGACAACTTATGTATCTTCCGGTAGGGCACTACAAAAAGGAATCCACAGGATCAATCCTCTCCCGGATAACAAATGACATTGGCAGTCTGCAGGGATTAACGGGCTATACGATTAAAGACCTTTTTGTAGAGAGCATGACAGCGGTTGTGCTCCTTGCTGTTGCCTTTTACAGAAAGTGGGACCTTGCCCTTTTGGCTGTCACAGTGCTTCCTGCTGCATTTTATGCTACAGGAAGGCTCGGAAAAAGATTAAGAAAGGTGAGCAAGAAGGTTCAGCAGAAGATCTCTGTAATAACAGAGTACCTCACAGAGAGCTTCAGCGGCATCAAGATGATAAAGGTCTTTTGCCGTGAAGACGATATAATTCGTAAATTTAAAGGTAAAAACCAGGATTTCTACAGAGAGATCATGAAGTCACAGCGGCTTGTTGAGTTTACTTCCCTCCTTATGGAGATTATAGGTGGGCTTGGTACTGCCTTTGTTCTCTGGTATGGGGGGAGACTTGTGATAAAGGGCACAATAACACCCGGAGAATTTTTCTCTTTCCTTGTAGCGATATTCATGGTCTATACACCAGCAAGGAGACTCGCAGGAGTTTACAATGGTATTCAACAGGCAAGGGCATCTCTCGAAAGGATATCAGAGGTAGAGGGTAAGGAAATAGAAAAAGAAGGAACTGTTTCCATCCCGCCTATTCGTGAGATGATAGAATTCAGAGATGTATCTTTTCATTATCCGGGAATGAGGCACGAAGTATTGAAGGATATAAATCTGACTATACGGAGGGGAGAGATCATAGCCATTGTGGGGAAAAGCGGAGTTGGTAAGACAACACTGGTTGACCTTCTGCCGAGGTTTCATGATCCTTCACAAGGTATTATTCTCTTGGATGGTATTGATATATCAACTGCATCGCTTAAGTCTCTCAGGGGACAGATAGGAGTTGTGAGCCAGGATGTTATTCTGTTTAATGATACAGTCAAAAATAATATTGCCTTTGGAATGCCTGGTGCAGCAGATGATGAGATTATCAGTGCTGCAAAAGCTGCCTATGCCCATGATTTTGTTAATGAACTTCCCCAGGGATATGAAACTGTCATAGGTGAAAAGGGTGTGAGGCTTTCAGGCGGTCAGAGGCAGAGGATTTCAATAGCACGTGCCCTTCTTAAAAACCCACCGATACTTATACTCGATGAAGCAACTTCGTCCCTTGATACTGAATCTGAGATCATGGTACAGAGGGCGCTCGAGAAACTTATGGAAAACAGAACCACGATTGTGATTGCCCATAGACTCTCCACGATAAGGCGTGCAACGAGGATTCTTGTTCTCGACAAAGGGAGGATTGTTGAGTCAGGTACCCATGAAGAACTTTTCAGGACAGGCGGTATTTATAGAAGGCTATATGAGCTTCAGTTCAGTACCCAGGATGTATTATCTGGAATTTAAAAATGTAAAATTTTAACCCGAATTATCTGCATTATTGAATTGCATTATTGAGGTTAATATAAAAATGAATAATCCCGCTACAAGACAGACTATTCAACAATTGTTATCCCGAACTTGTTTCGGGATAACAAAGGTTTACAACTGCTTAAAACTATCAGATTCTGAAACGAGTTCAGAATGACAAATAGGTCAATTTAAACTAAAAATGTATTTCCTATATACTCTCCTTTACTATGCTATCTTGGTTTTTATATTGCCTTTTCAATACCTGAAAAGACCCAAAAAACTTAAGAAAAGATGGCTCAGGGAGAAGTTTGGGTTTATAAAAGGGGGGTTAGGGGGGATTATCTGGATTCACGCTGTATCTGTAGGAGAGGTTATGGCAGCAATACCACTGCTCAAAAAACTGAGAGAAAAATATCCATCAAAAAGTTTAATGCTCTCGACTATTACTGATACAGGACAGAAGGTAGCAAGGGAAAGAGTACCTGAAGGCACAATGGTTTTCTATCTGCCCTTTGACATACCCATTATCCTTAAAAGAGTTTTTGAAAGAATGAGACCGGAGCTACTAATAACCATCGAGACAGAACTATGGCCGAATCTCTTCAGAATCTCCAGGCAGTATGGAATCCCTGTAATTTTACTGAATGGAAGAATTTCTGAAAAATCCTTCAAAGGATATAAAAAGGCCTCCTTCTTTATGAAGGAAGTTCTTTCCAATGTAGCTCTCTTCTGTATGCAGTCTGAAATGGATGCAGAAAGGATAAGCAGCATAGGTGTTAATGAGGGAAGGATAAAGGTTTTAGGTAATTTTAAATTTGATATAAAACCTCCTTCGAAGATTCCCGAATGGTCTGAAGGGATGAAAGGCCCTGTCCTTATAGCAGGCAGTACACATGACGGTGAAGAGGAATTTTTAATATCTGTTTATATGAAACTAAAAAAAGATTTTACTGATCTTAATTTCATTCTTGCACCGAGACATCCTGAAAGGTTTAAAAATGTTGAAGACTTGCTCAGATCAAAGGGAGTATCTTTTATAAAGCGCTCGGCTCTTAGCACTTCTAATCCCACCCTCCCCCCTTTAGTAAAGGGGGGTGAGGGGGGATTTTCCGAACTCCGAACTCCGAACTCCGAACTTCAAAGCTTTAAAGGAATTGTCATCCTTCTTGACACTGTTGGTGAACTATCGGCAGTTTATGGAATAAGTGATATCGCAATTATCGGCAAGAGCTTTAAGGGATATGGAGGACAGAATCCACTTGAACCTGCTTATTGGGGTAAACCAATAGTATGTGGACTTCATATGGAGAACTTCCCCTTTATCAAAGATTTCTACAGGGAAGGTGCAGCCTTTGAGGTAGATGAGGATGGTTTATATTCAAAACTAAGAGAGCTTCTCCTTTTACCTGAAAAGGCCAAAGAGACGGGATTAAAAGCACAGCAATTATATAAGAAGAATACGGGTGCCGTCGATAGGGCGATAGAGGTTATTGCAGGGTATATTAGTTGAAAGAGTATAGCCCATGTTATTCAAGAATCAATGGCGGATATAGTATTTTCGCTCATTCTCGTCCCGATAAGATCGGGACTCCGAGGCTTTTGCCTCTTTATATTAGAAAATTCTCATTTGGCTATCGACAAAAAAATCCGCTCAAATACTATATCCGCCATATTATGAATAATACAGACTGAAAGGCATAGTAGGGTATGAAAATCTCTGTAAGGGTTAAGCCGAATATGAAGGAAGAAAAGGTTGAGAAAGAAGGTGGTGTCTTTACTGTGTGTGTTAAGGAGCCGGCAAAGGAGGGAAGAGCTAATAAGGCGGTGGTAGAGTTACTCTCAGAATATTTCAAAGTTCCCAAATCTCGGATTGTTATCCTGAGCGGAATGAAATCAAAACAGAAAATAATAGAGATAAAAGATTACAAATTTATTGCTCTATAGAATTTAATATGAACTTCGCTTTTTAATCAATATAGCTTTTGGATCTGGTATTTACAATTTGTTCAAGATTAAGTTAAAGTAGCTTGCAAGCTTTTAAAAGTTAAAAGTCTCAGAGACTTTAAAAGCCCTGAGGCTTTTATTTTATCAACCAAGAGGAGGTTCGGATATGGAGAAAAAAATTTATGTAGGTAACATCTCGTTCAAGGCAACAGAAAATGATATCAGAGAACTTTTTTCACAGGTTGGAGAGGTTGAATCAATTAAAATAATAACTGATGCACAAACAGGACAACCCAAAGGTTTTGGCTTTATTGAGATGTCATCTGAAGAGGATGCGAAGAGGGCAATATCAGCACTTAACGGCAAAACATTTATGGAAAGGACTCTTTCTGTAGCAGAGGCAATACCCCAACAGCCAAGAGAGAGGCGCGGCTTTACAGACAGAAGCGGCGGCTTTGGCAGTGGCAAGGGAAAACGAAGGAGATAAACATTTTGGATGTAAAAGTTTATGATAACGATATTGAAAGAGCACTCAGAACCCTGAAAAGACAACTCCAGAAGGAAGGTCTGTTCAAAGAGATTAAAAAAACAAGCTTTTATGAAAAACCTTCAGAAAAGAAGAAACGAAAACAGAGAGAAGCAAGGAAAAAGAGGATGAAAAGAATAAGGTGAAGTCTTATAACTCCTTCAACTTTTCTGCCTTGTAGTGAGTAATCAGTCCATCAATTATCTCATCGATATCTCCTTCAAGAACCCGATCAAGCTTATGCAGTGTGAAGCCAATTCTGTGGTCAGTTATACGGTTCTGTGGGAAGTTATATGTTCTTATCTTCTCACTCCTGTCACCCGTTTTTACAAGCTGTTTCCTCTCAAGTGCTCTCTCCCTTTCCTTCCTTTCTATCTCTGCCTCATAGAGCCTTGAGCGGAGAACCTTCATAGCCTTCTCTTTATTCTTAATCTGTGAACGTTCATCCTGGCATTGAACAATAAGCCCTGTGGGAATATGGACGATTCTTACAGCCGAGTAAGTTGTGTTAACCCCCTGACCACCGGGTCCTGAGGAACAGAAGGTATCTATTCTTAGATCCTTTTCATCGACCATGATATCAACTTCTTTTGCCTCTGGAAGTACTGCAACTGTTGCAGCAGATGTATGGATTCTTCCGGAGGCCTCTGTGACAGGTACACGCTGAACCCTGTGTACACCGCCTTCATACTTTAATCTGCTATAAGCACTTTTACCCTGGATAGAAGCAATGACTTCTTTTATTCCTCCCAGCCCGGTAGAATTCATATCTATCATCTCTACCTTCCATCTCTTGCGCTCGGCATATTTCATATACATCTTGAATAAATTAGCAGCAAACAAGGCAGCCTCTTCCCCTCCGGTTCCTGCCCTTATCTCGAGTATTACATTCTTTTCATCTCGAGGGTCTTTTGGAAGGAGCATAATCGTAAGTTCTTCTTCTATCTTAGGTTCCTTTTCTCTGAGAGCATCAAGCTCTTCCTGTGCAAGACTGCGAAGGTCACCATCACCCCCTTTTAAAAGCTCCTCAGCTTCTTCGATGTCAGAAAGGAGTTTCCTGTATTCCCTGATCTTATCCACAAGGGGATGAAGCTCTGACTGCTCTTTTGAGTATTTAAGGAGTTCTGACGGTTTTGATAAAACCAACGGGTCAGAAAGGAGCATTGTCAGTTCTTCGTATTTCTCTTCTATTGCCTTAAGTTTTTCGAGCATCTGTCTCCTCTATTTTGAGAACCTCTTCGAGTGCCATGATGGCGACCTCAATCTGATCATCATCAGGCTCCCGTGTTGTGAGCCTCTGGAGCATGAGACCAGGCTGTATGATGATGTTCATCAGGGGATTATTTTTCATCCTCGATGAGAATTTCAGGAATTCAAAGGAAAATCCAGCAATTGCAGGAATGAGAATAAGTCTCGAGAGGAATTTATTCGTATATGACCAATCCTTTGGGATAAGAGAAAAAGTAAGTATACTCACTACCATAACAATAAGGAGAAAGCTTGTCCCGCAACGAGGGTGACAGGTACTGTAGTCTTTTATTTCTTTTAATATCAGGTTTTTCCTGTCCTCATATGCGTGGATTACCTTATGCTCAGCCCCGTGGTATTCAAATATCCTTCTCATCTCTTTCCACATGCCAATGGCTATTAAATATAGAAGGAAAAAAATTATCCTAATAATGCCGTCAACGAGGTTAAAGACAAGGGAGCTTTTTGAAACAGAAGAAAAAATGATTCCCAGGAGCTTTGTTACATATAAGGGGAGCAGTATGAAAAGGGCAATGCCGAGTATGAAGGAAAATACAATGGTAAACCCAAGAGAAAGAGGACCCGGAGATTTTTTATCCTCTTCTTCAAATGCCTTTATTGCAGAAAACTCTATCGCCTTAATACCAAGAGAGAGAGCCTGATAGAGTGCCACAACACCTCTTAAGACAGGGAGCATGAGAATCTTTGGTATTGATTTCAGCGTCTCCCTTTTGACATGAATGTCCCCCTTTGGTCCCCTGACTGCTACTGTCCAACCTTTACGGGACTTCATCATAACACCTTCTATGACTGCCTGACCACCTATTTTTTCCATGGTTTTCAAAAAAAATCGTTAGTCTAAGATGAAAGACTAACGATTATGACTTCCTGGGTTCTCTACTTCTCGGGACTTGCCGCTTTTTGGGGGTATTTTTTCCTGAACTTCTCGACCCTTCCTTCGGCATCAACGATCTTCTGTTTTCCTGTAAAGAAGGGATGACATTTTGAACATATATCGACTTTTATCTTGGGTTTTGTTGACCTTGTTGTAAAGGTCTCACCACAGGCACATACAACTGTAGCCTCTACATATTTCGGATGAATACCTTCTTTCAATTTTTTTCCTCCTGAAATCAATCTAAAGCTTGGCAGCTTACCAGATCTATAATTAAATAATTCTAATAGATTTAATGCAGTTTTAGCAATAGGGTGTTAATGGTCACCTTAAAGAAAGTCCATTAAGAGATATATAACCTGTGCTTGATTTCCCAAATACTATTCGTTATCCTTCATGTGTAAACGCTAAGTCTCTGAGAGTCATTGCGAGGAGTCCCGAATCGGGACGGCGAAGCAATCTCAAAGACGAGATTCTTCGCGGAGTTTATCCTGAGCTATTCACTGAGATTCTTCGCTGCGCTCAGAATGACAGAAGGCGAAGGGCTCAGAATGACATAGAGGGGTATTAAGTGGAAAAGAAGATAGTGGATTTTCTCATTATTGGAAGTGGTGTTGCAGGTCTCAGGGCTGCAATAGAGCTTGCACCACATGGAAATGTTCTTATCGTAACAAAAGACAGGCCTACGGAGAGCACCACTGAGTATGCACAGGGTGGAATTGCTGTTGCCCTGAGCGATGAGGATGAAATAGGCATCCACTTTGAGGATACATTGAGGGCTGGAGATGGTTTATGCAGGGAAGAGGCTGTAAAGATACTTGTTGAAGAAGGCCCTGAAAGGATCATTGAACTCATATCATGGGGTGCAGAGTTTGATAGAGAAGGAACAAAACTGGACTTTACCTTGGAGGCAGCTCATACAAGGAGAAGGATACTGCATGCCCATGGTGATGCAACAGGGAGAGAAATTGTGAGGGTGCTCCTGGGAAAAGTGAACTCTTTCCCATCAATCGAAACATATCCGTTTTCTTTTACCATAGACCTCATTGTCAAAGACGGAGAATGTTATGGGGCATTCATATTGAGAGGTAGGGAAATAATTTCATTATTTGCAAAGGCAACGATTCTGGCTACAGGAGGAGCAGGCCAGGTCTTTTCAAGGACAACAAACCCACCGGTTTCTACAGGAGATGGCATGTCAGTAGCCTTCAGGGCAGGAGCTATCATTGAAGACATGGAATTTATACAGTTTCATCCTACGAGTCTCTATTCTCCCCTTGCTCCGCAGTTTCTCCTCAGCGAAGCTATGAGAGGAGAGGGGGCAATACTCAGGAATATTCATAAAGAAAGATTTATGGAGGGTTACCATCCTATGGCAGAGCTTGCACCGAGGGATATTGTATCGCGTGCAATCATCTCAGAGATGGTAAAAACAAAGAGCGATCATGTGTATCTTGACCTTAAACATCTTGGAAAAGGATTCCTTAAAAGTAGATTTCCAAGGATTTATTCCACATGTCTGCAGTATAACATTGATATTACGAAGGAACTGGTTCCTGTGTCCCCCGCTGCCCATTACGTAATGGGTGGAGTAAAGACAGACACTAACGGCGCTACGAGTTTAAAAGGGCTCTATGCAGCAGGTGAGGTTGCTTGTACGGGTGTGCACGGTGCAAACAGACTTGCATCAAATAGCCTTCTTGAAGGCCTTGTCTTTGGTTCAAGGGTGGGAAGGGCAGCACTTAACTCTCCAATAAGTAATGACCAATTAGTAAAAAGCAGTAAAGAAGTTACCCAGCCCTCAGCCCTCAGCCCTCAGCCCTCATATATTCCTGATCATGAAGAGATAAGGCATGAACTCAGAAAGCTCATGTGGGAAAGTGTTGGCATTATACGATGTGGAGAGTTTCTTGAATATGCTAAGGACAAACTTTCAGGATGGTCATTCATTCAAAAAGAAATACCTTTTACAAGGAGGGAACTTGAACTGAAGAATATGCTTATCGTAGCTAAACTCATAACAGAGACAGCGCTACTGAGGAAAGGTAGTGTGGGTGCCCACTACAGATCTGATTATCCTGAGATGGATGAAGAATGGCAGAAGCATATTGTATGGAACAAGAAAGATGGGGAGTTTATAAATAAATTTATTGAGTGAGTTCAAGGTGTTTTTATGTTGTAAGCCTTGATCTTCTTGTGAAGGTTACTCCTTTCTATCTGTAGGATTTCTGCAGTCTTTGATATATTCCAGTTATTTTCTTCAAGCTTTTTTGTAATAAAGGTTTTTTCAAAGGCGTCCCTTGCTTCCCTTAGTGTTGTAAAGGCAAAGTAATCTTCTTTAGTCGGTTCGGCTACTACAAGATTTCTTGCGTTTATTGTATCAGGGGGGGTCATAATGACAAGTCTTTCTATTACATTTCTGAGTTCCCTTATATTTCCAGGCCAATCATGGGTCTCGAGCATCTTTATTGCCTCAGGGGTTATCTTCTTCAGCTTCTGCCCATACTCTGATGAGAAATACTCAAGGAAATACTCAACGAGTGAAGGAATATCATCTTTTCTTTCCCTGAGAGGGGGAACTATAATAGGGATGACATCCAATCTGTAAAGCAGGTCTTCCCTGAAATTCCCTTTCTTCATCTCTTCCCTAAGGTCTTTATTGGTGGCTACAATAATCCTTACATCAACTTTTATATTCCTGCTACCTCCAACTCTCTGAAATTCTTGGGTTTCGATAACACGGAGAACTTTTGATTGGGCAGAAAGAGACATGTCACCCACTTCATCAAGAAATAATGTACCTTCATCAGCAAGTTCAAATTTCCCTTTCTTTCTTTCGAATGCACCTGTGAAGGAGCCCTTTTCATGGCCAAAGAGTTCGCTTTCTATAAGCTCTTGCGGAATCGCAGCACAGTTCACCTCGATAAAAGGTTTACCCACCCTTTTGCTGTTTTCATGAAGGAATCGTGCAACAAGCTCTTTACCAGATCCGCTTTCGCCCATGATCAATACTCTGCTGTTACTCTGTGCTGCCATATCTATCTGTTCTTTCAAGACAGTCATCTTTTGGGAGCTTCCAATGAGTCTAAATCTTTTGGTTAAGTCCTGTTTGAGGGCTTTGTATTCTGTCTCAAGTGCCTGTTTTTCAAGTGCCCTTTTTGCAGCCAGCAAGACCCTCTCGAGGGAAAGGGGTTTTTCGAGAAAATCATATGCACCGATTCTCGTTGCCTTCACAGCAAGTTCGATATTTCCATGGCCTGATATCATTATTATGGGAAGGTCTGGCTTTAGACCCTTTATCTCTTCAAGCGTCTGAATACCATCAATGCCCGAAAGCCAGATATCGAGAAATATCAGATCAGGGCTTTGCTCTTTCACGGTTTCTATTGCTTCTTCTCCGGAGCTCGAAGTAAGGACATAATAACCTTCATCCTTAAATATCTCCGAAAGACTTTCTCTTATGCTTCCCTCATCATCGACTATAAGAACTATAGGTTCCGCCATTTTGATTACTCCGTTACTTTTCACCAATTGGAATTTCTATTGTAAAGATTGTTCCTTTTGGATCTTTATCCCTTACCTTTATATATCCTTTGTGTTCTGTAATAATTCGGTTTGCTATTGCGAGGCCAAGACCAGTGCCATCCTTCTTTGTAGAGAAATAAGGGAAAAATAATTTTTCTTTGTCCTCCTCTCTGATGCCAGGACCATCGTCTGCAATATCCAAGTATGCAATGTTGGAAGAGAGATCAAAATGGAGTCTCACGTCGATGATCCCTTTATTTGAAATAGCATGAATGGCATTATCAAATATATTTATCATAACTCTCTTGAATTGTTCTCCATCCAGTTCTACAAGGGGGTTTTCCTTAGGGAGTAATACGTTAATCTTTACCCCTTTATAGCCTTTATACAGATTGACTACCTCATCTATTATCATCGACATATTGGTTGGTGTCTTTTTAATCTCCGGCATCTTACTAAACTTTGAGAATTCATCAACTAATCTCTTTAATCCTTCAACTTCTCTAATAATAGTTTTTGTTGAGTGTTCGAAAATCTGGTTAAAATCAGAATCCCTGCTCTCCCATTTTTTGATTAATCGCTCTGCAGAGAGTTTAATAGGTGTAAGTGGATTCTTTATCTCATGCGCAATTCTCCTTGCTACCTCCTGCCATGCGACCGCCTTCTGTGCCTTGATAATATCAGTAATGTCATCAAAGACAACGAGAAGGCCGATGTATTGTTGAGAATCTTTGAGTCCTTTTATGAAGACTTTGAGAATAGCTTTTCTGTCCCCTGCAGCAATTTTTACTTCCCTTTCGATCCATCTGAATTCTCGGCCTTCAATCTCCTTTATAAGATTCTGCAGTCCTTCTGATTTTATCATCGACATGAGATCTTTGTAATGTTTATTGAGAGCGGCGTCTGGATGTATGTTGAGTATCGAAGATGCAGCGCCGTTTATCATGAGCACATTGCCGGCAGTATCAAGCATAATGACACCTGAGTTTATATTATCGAGGATGTTTTCCATAAAGAGTCTTCGCCTGTCGGATTCTATATAGGCAGAATGGAGAGATTCCTTTCCCTCCTTCAATTCTTTTACCATATGGTTGAATGAATTTACGAGAAGTCCTATTTCATCCTTCTGGTTCAGATCAACGTTTATGTCAAGGTTTCCGGCAGCAACCTGCTCAGTAGCCTGCGCGAGGCTCTGTATTGGATCTGTTATCCCCCCTGCAATCCTCAGTGCAACCCACAGGGCCATGAAGACGACAAGGATTGTAAGAAAACCGAGAATCAGGAGGTATTGTGTCTTTATAGGAACTTTCCACGATTCAAGGGTCAGGTATTTTTCATATGCATCTTTTATATTTTCTACATTTGCAGTAATCTTTTTTGGGATAAAAGACTCAACCACTATTACCCCTTTCAGTTTACCCCCATGATTTTCAGGCACAACAGCCCTTATTCTGTCTCCGTTTTCCCCAGATATGACTTCTGCACCTGCTTTCCCCTCAAAGGCAGCTCTTACTGTCTCGGTAGAATCTTTTGGTATCTCTGTCAGGTGCCTAACTGTATAATTGCCAGCAGGTGTTTCACCTTTTGGTACTTTCTTTGCTAAATCAAGGGCCCTCTGTTTTTCAAGCTCATAAAATGCCTTTGCTATTTCTACAGAACTATCAAGGGGCTGTCTGAGTTGGGGAGCAAACCATCGGTCGATATAGTTCGTAATAAGCCCGCTTGATACAACGAATAAAATCGAGGCAGGAATTAAAGTGAGGACAACGAGGATAACAACAAGTTTTGTTTTGAATTTATATCCGAGGACTCTGTTCCTCCGTTCGAGATAGAGTTTCGTAAGGCTCTTCCCGACAAAAAAGATAAGGGTGAAAAGCGCAATAATAGTGATGTTCAGCAGTATGAGAATTGTTAATTTTGTAAAGAAGGAAATACTTCCAAGTTTCATATAGTGGAGTTCAACCCCGAAGGCTATAATTGTAAGGATCAATACCGAAGCTATGATAATGTTAAAACGGAGGGTTTTCATCGAACAGGTCCTATTCTGAAATAAGAAGAATCCTTTTTAACCACAAATTCATTTTCTGATAAGAAAATGAAAAATTGGCCTATTACAGGGGGAAGATTCCTGATTTTAGATTCCACTGTAATCCTGATAAAATGAATTCCAGATTCGAGTTCTTTGATGTTCGTGAGTATCAGGTTATCAATGCTTAGTGCCCATTTCATCATGGATTCAAAGGACCTGAATCTTTTTTCTATGAGTGTACTTCCGTCAAAAGATGTTGCAATGAACTCACTCTTAACAGGATCGCATTTGATCGTTCTTGTTATGGATTTGCCGAGAACAAATTCATCAGGCCACATATTCCAGACCTTGAAGAGGTCTATATAGAATCCAAACTCTTTTTCTATTCCATTCCTGATTTCCTTTACGTATTTTTCCTCGAGAGTGATGGAAGTCGAGACACGGATTTCATTACCCTGCAAAGCTACCTCAGGCCCGATTATTTCCGCGCTGCTTGCAAGAGAAGAAAAAGACACCAGAGAGAAGACAATAAACGTGAGATAAAAAAATATTTTCAAATTCCTTTTCACACCCTCTCACTGTGAACTCATTACATATTATTTGGTACAAAGGCTTGACATATCCTGAGAAATTTATTTTCATTATAGCATACCGTTAAAGGTTGAGAGTGCAGGGTTAAGAGTGCAGAGTTTTAAAACTCTTAACTTTCAACTTCTAACTCATAACTTTTAAAATGGAGGTAAATATGGAACTAAAGACAATAGAAATGGAAATTGCAGAGGGCTGTAACATAATCCTTGGTCAGACACATTTTATAAAGACTGCAGAGGATCTGTATGAAGTGATAGCTACTACAGTACCTCAGGCAAAATTTGGAATTGCCTTTACTGAGGCATCAGGACCATGCCTTATAAGGACAGAGGGCAATGATGGAGAACTTATCAATTCCTGCGTAAAGAACCTTCAAAAGTTGGGTGCCGGTCATGTCTTCTGTATCCTCCTTAAGAATGCTTTTCCTATCAACGTACTTAACCAGATAAAAAATTGCCCTGAAGTCTGCAGGATATTCTGTGCAACCGCAAACCCTCTTGAGGTGGTAGTGGCTGAAAC